>Ga0310345_10000690_pt1 | contig 45299 bp, 55 predicted proteins | sample HC15DNA20500_MG_FD_204667 | JGI IMG/M metagenome (GOLD analysis project Ga0310345, IMG submission 204667) | Marine microbial communities from station ALOHA, North Pacific Subtropical Gyre - HC15-DNA-20-500_MG | ecosystem: Environmental > Aquatic > Marine > Oceanic | place: Pacific Ocean: North... | reverse complement strand
GGATGCTCGCTCTCTTGGTCCAGAACCAGGCGGACTGCCCGCTCGCGAACTTCCGGTGCAAACTTGTTCGTCGTCTTGCTCATCGTAGACCCTTCCTCTCAGGAGTTAGGGCCTCCGACAATCCCGGAGCGGTTCAGTTCGATTGACGCCGAGGCAGAGAAGAACCAGCTGTAGCGGGCGCAGGAGCCACCACCCTGCTGCTCTATTTTCGACCAGGTCATCATAAGGCGTTACATTGTTAACGTCACGTCTGCTTTTTGAACTTTTTTCGTTGTGGTTTCGATGACCACTAACGGGTCGTTTGCAGTCGGGCCACAGCTTTCAGGCGCTCCGACAACACGCGGGAAGGTCTGAAACGGGTGGGAACGGAATGTCTAGTTTGTTGCCTATTTTGGTCAAAGCAGACATAAAAACACCTACCAGTCAATTTTAAGGACCTGTAGTGAACATCGAGATCGAGCGGAACCCTTCGAAAGCTGAGGCGGACCTGCTCCGTCGCGGGATTAAGTCATTCAACGAAGAAACCGTTCGCGATCTCGAGCCGACCGAGGAAGAAAAACGGTTTCACGTGATGGCTCGAGATGGCGAGGGATCATTACAAGGTGGCATCCGTGCAACATGCTATTGGAATACCCTTCACATCGAACTTCTTTGGATTTCCGAGACTGCGCGCGGCAGTGGAATCGGGCGTAAGCTGATACAGAAAGCCGAGGCTTTTGCGCGCGACAATGGTTGCGAAAATGCTTTAGTCGAAACGACCAGCTGGCAAGCAAGGCCATTCTACGAAAAAAACGGCTACAGCCACATGGCAACCCTTTCCAACCGACCCAAGGGACACTCTTCGCACTATCTCAAGAAGGTGCTGATTTGATTCGGGGGGGCGTCCGTTTCGAGGTAGTTTCCACTCAAGTTAAACGACCGAGCTTAGGGTCGGAAGCGGACTGGTCACTTTGTAATCACCGCTCGCGTTCATCGGGTCGCTTATCGCCCACTTGCTGATGGTCGGGACTCCCGGTCTGCCGCTCGCCGGACTGCTTGCCGCGACCTAGTTCCCGGTCGACTCCCATCGTGATCGCAGCGAGGCGCTGCAAGGCCGGGGCACCCGGCGTGAAGCGCACGCCGATCTGGTCGGTCTGAACCTGCGCCAAGCGCTCCTTCAATTTCTCTGGATCGGCATGTTTCTCGGCCAGCTCGCTCGCGCGCTGCGCGTTAGCATGACCTTCCTTCGTGCCCTTTCCGCGCAGTTCGGCCAGACGCGCGCCTTCGGCATGGCGATGGGCCTGATTGATTGCGGTCTGCCGGATAAAGGCGACCTCGCGCTCGATCTCCTTGGGCGTCATCGATTTCGTGTAGGGTTCCTGATCCTTGCCACGTTCAAGAGATATGCGGAGCAATTCGGGAAGGCGGTCCGCTTCGGCGTGAGTGCCGAGCATCAACGCGGCGGCGTAGCGCTCCCGGTCCTCGGTCGTCATCGCTTCCTGTGCCGTGATCCCCGGAAAGTGCTGCTCGATGACGGCAATGTCGCGCGCGATATAGAGCGCGTCGCGGGTTTGCGGACCGGCATTGCTGGTATTCCAGTCCAGCTCGTGGCCGCTCTCGCTGGCGAGCTGGGCCGTGAAGGTCCGTAAAGTGCGGCTGTTCCCTTCCGCGAAGGGATGCAGATAGTCGAGCTTGGCATACGCTTCTGCGAGTGCTTCCGCTGTGTCGAGAGTGTCTTTCCCGGCTAGCGCCTTAGTGCCGCCCAGCTCGTCGAGAAAGCGCCCTAGCTCCCGGTCAACCTGCTCGCGCGATGCGTAGGGCACGACATGGCCCTGCAGCCGGGTTTCGAGACCTCGGTGCTTGAAGTGGCCCCGCGCCGGATCGCGGAAGTCTCCGGGCTTATGATGCGGGGTGTCCTGAAAAATGTGGCGGTGAACGGCGCGAAGGTGCGCTTCGTCAAAATTGCCCCTGATCGGGTTAAGCGATAGCTCCTTGACCCGCGCGAATGTTAAAGCGTGTTCGCGCGCGGCTTCCTTGTCACCCTCGGACAAGGGGGATCAGTTTACGGGATAAAGGGCGAGGATCGCAGCGGTATGCTCTTCGTCGCTAAGCTCGCCGGCAATGAAGCGGTCATTGAGCGTTTCGACCTCGGAAGAAAGAATGCCCCCCTCGAACCGGATCGAGCCGCGCGCGAAATCTACCGCCTTGCGACGACGCTCGCTCTCCGCCGCATCGATGCGGGGTTTAAGACGAAAAGGGGAAGCAATATTCATGATTTGATCCTCTTCATCGATCTATAGCACAAATGCCCTAAACATCCAATGAATATGCTACGCAATCGGGTTCCTCTAAGGGTTGATAAAAGAGCCCTTCCCATTGCGGAACTGGCCAACAACGTCGCCGCTGTCCCAATGGCCGGAGAGAATGCCTTGCCGGTTGATGCCGCCCACCGGCTTGCGCCGCGCCGCCAGCAACCTGGCTCGGCGCGTGTCGCGGTCAACCGGCTTGCCATGTATATCGACGGCGAAGCGAAGCGGGCGCATCGTCAATACTCCGATGTCAGCATGATCGTGAGCACCCGCGCGGTAACGCCGGGGTTCCACGGTTCCTCGCTGCCATTTTGCAGCGCCCTGTCATAATAGTCTATCTTCCACATGACCGATACCAATGGACGGCGGCGCTCATCGGTCCAGCGCGTCATCCAAAGGCCCGCCTCGTTCAAATAGAGGAAACCTGCATCGTGTTCGCCATGGGGGTCGTTGTCATCGGTGAAGTCCTTGAACATTTCGACCTCGTGCAAGATTTGCTCGATCCGATCCGCCCCCAGCGCGGCAATGCCCGGCGTCATCATCACATTGCAGGCTAGGCCCATGCGGTGCCGCGCAAGGTCGTTCAGCTCTCTGATCCGGGTTTTCTTCTGTTCGTCGTCCATCGCTATCACTCCTTGGTCAAAAGCCGCTGCATCTGCTGCTGCGGCTCTGACCCGCTGGCGAAGCGCGGGATGGGGAAGGGGAAGCCAAATCGATGGGAGTGGTGCGGGCAGGAGCCTTAGCAAGGCTTACCGGCAAGCATCCGCTGCGCGGATCCTGCCGGTCTAGCCACGCTCGGCGAGCAACCCGGTCCTGTCGATTTTGCTTCGGGAAACGAAAGGGCAGTAGCCCTTGGTGTTTCCCCGGTGCGGGTGCGGCCGCACTGAGGACGCGCGCGGCCATGGGCCGCTCGATTGGCGAAAGCCAAGGCACTATGTGATACGGTGCATCAAGTTGGAAAGATCAATGCTATATCAACAAAACGATGTCGGCCCCGGAACACAGCCGAGCTGGCGCGAAGAGTGCGAATGGCTGGTCGGTTTGCTCGCGGGTGTTCGCAATGGGGGAGGACTGCTGCTTGCGTCCGAAGAACGGCGCATCGCGGAAATTCAGGAACGGCTCGCCGCTGCTGATAGTGATGATGGGGACGAATAAGAAAAGTGTGCAACCGCTATGAGTCTGGCTCGCTCGATGATGCTGCTCGCTATTTTCGGGCCTCGCCGGCACGCCGGTTCAACAGTGGCGGCGGCACCATCCATCCGAAGGATCGCGGCCTCGTCGTCCTCGATCGCGATGGGGAAAGGGTAATCGACCAGATGACGTGGGGATTCCCGCTGGTGCTCAAGGGCAAGAAAGGACAGCCGCTCAAGCCTAAGCCGGTGAACAATGCACGGTTCGATAAGCTCGATGGATTCTGGAAACGGTGGACCGCGCCCGCCAATCGATGCCTGATCCCGGTGACGCGCTATGCCGAAGCCGAAGGCCCGAAGGGAAAGAAAACGGAAACCTGGCTGTCGGTTGCGGACAGGCCGATGATGGCTTGGGCCGGTCTATGGCGGACGAATGACGATGAAGAATGGGGCGATTGCTATACCGGCGTGATGACAGATGCCGCTCCGGAGCTGGCGAAAATCCATGATCGCGCGCCCGTCATTCTTGCGGCCGATGATTGGGAAACCTGGCTGACTGCTCCGTTGGACGATTTGTATAAGTTTGATCGGCCGTGGCCGGCTGCGGCGGTAAAGGTCGATGCGACCGATCGGAGCTGGGTGCGATGATTGGTCGCAAATTCATCGCTCGCGTCAAAAGCTTGAATGCGCGCGAAATGCTGCTGTGGACCGAATTTTGCATTATCCGAGCGGCAATCGCCTGTTCGCCGATCTTGGCAGCTCTCTCGATTCTCCGGCAATTTCAATAAATCTATCTATCGGGCTGTCGGCACTTCTGCGAGCCGGGTAGTCCAGGCCGGACTTTTGAGACTCCGCTTGGTGTCATGCGGTCGGTGGCCACGTCCAGTGGCTGCGATTGTCACGGTGCTGCGGCCGAAACGGCCGTTAAGTCCGTCGATCGCCGCGCACAGTTTCTTGCTGCGAGGATCTAGCTCGGTAAATAGGTCGCCCTGGCTTTTGTCGGCATCGTGCAGCCCTTCGAGCATGACACCGCATTTCGTATAGGTGCTGCCGGGGCAGAACATGCGTTCCGCCATGCGCGCCGCAAGGCCGGCGATCGTGCGCGGGTCATTGCTCGCCGGCGATATCGTCGCCGATAGGCTGTGCGAGGGCGCGCCGGGCTTGAACCGGCTGCCGTGGGCAAACGCAATGAGCCGGTTCGCGACCAGCTCCTGGGCGCGAATTTTCTCCGCCGCGCGCACGGCGCGGCGCACCATCGCCTCGCGCAACGTCTCCCTGTCGGTGACGGGCTCGCCGAACATCCGGGTGACAGCGGTGTTTTTGAGCTTGTCGGGCTCGGGGGTGAAGCCCTCGCACGCTATCCCGTTCAATTCGCGCACGAGGCGTTCTAGGACAACCGTTCCGGTGTCGCGCGCCACCTGCGGGGGCAGGTCGGCCAAGTCGGCCGCGGTGCGCACGCCTAGCGGCTTGAGGCGCTTGGCGAGCTGACGGCCGATGCCCCACACTTCATGAACCGGCCATTCGCGGAAAAGGCGCGTGCGCAGCTCGCGGTCGTGCAAGTCGATCACGCCGCCCCATATCTTTTCGGATGCCTTGGCCAGCGCGTTGGCAACCTTCGACAAGGCGCGTGTGGGGCCAAGGCCGATGCGCGTCGGCAATCCGGTCTGTTCCATGATCGCGTGGCGCAATTCCTGCGCCGCCGCGACGTCGCCAAGCCCGGTGGCAAGGACGGGGAGACGGAAAAAGGTTTCGTCGATCGAATAGATTTCGACCAGCTCGCTATGCTCGGCGATTACCGCATTGAAGCGCCGGTTCATGTCGGCATACAGCTCGTAATTCGAGCTGCGCAGCGCGATGCCGTGCCGTTCGATCTTCTCGCGGATCAGGAAGACGGGCGCGCCCATCTTGATATGCAGCGCCTTGGCTTCTTCGGAGCGCGCAATGGCGCAGCCGTCATTGTTCGATAGGACGATCAACGGGATATCGCGCAAGCTCGGGTCGAACACCCGCTCGGCCGAGACGTAGAAGTTGGAAATATCGACGATGGCCCACATCGGAAATCATCCGACCAGGTTGCGAACGCTGGCGCGCACCACGCCCCATATTTCCACGTCCTCATTGGCGATCACGGGTTCGTAGCGCATCGCGCTGTTGCGCGCCTCAAGCGTCGGGACATTGCCGCGAATGACCATTTGGCGGATGACGAATCCGCCTTCCACGATAGCGATCACGATCGACCCGCTGACCGGTTTCCGGTCGCGATCCACAATCACCACGTCACGATCGAACAATCCGGCCTCGCGCATGGATTGGCCCGAAACGCGGAAAACGAAGCTGGCGGCGCGGTCCAGCTTCAACAGGCTCACAAGATCGATCGCGGTTTCTTCCCAATCCTGCGCTGGGCTTGGGAAACCCGCGCCTGCGGCGTCGATGATTCGCAGTTCGAAACGCTCGGGAAGCGCGGAAATCGGTAAAGGACGGTGAAAAGGGATTGGATCGGATAACATCTGCGCGGGTATAACGCGCATGAGAACATCTAGGGAACATAAATTTCAGGGACGGTGTTGATCGCGGTCAACGCTCAAGGATTGATCTGTGATACGACGAAGTTGGCGGCGAAGGTTTTCCATCCGACTTTGGCAATGCAAGTCACCGTCGAGATACGACCCCGATTATAATAGATGGTGCATTTGCCGCTGGCTTCTTGGGGCTCGCGCTCGCGGATAGTGAGGCGGGCGATCTGCATCGTATTGCCTGATATGGCGCCTTCGTAGCGGAACTCGGAGCCGCCCAGGGCGCGACGATAATCAATCGCGCTATGTGCGCCGGCGCGGGTGATGGTGACTGAATTGCATAGCGCAAACCCGGTGTCAGGACCGACATTCTCCGCCTCGCGGCGATAATCGCAACGCCCGTCCAATCGTGTGGTCGATGCCCCGTTGTCCTCCCCCTGCGCGATTGCCGGCATGTCGCTCGCCGCCGTGAAGACGGCAAAGATCGCGAGGGCAATGAGGGGTTTCATGGTCACGAAAACGTGATTTCCCTTCGTGGACGGCGCGGTGTTCAATCGCTGTGCCTGCTCATGTCGAGACGGGCGGGCGCGCAAAAGTGCGCTTCAAACCTAGCAAAATTAGGAGGATGCCATGAAGATGGCGTTAACAGCGTGCCTCGGCACGGGCCTCATGCTGGCGTTGGCGAGCCCTTCATTCGCTGCCGGGATCACACCGCCCGAGTACAGTTTCAGCATCTACGGCCCCGGCAATCTCATCAAGAATGGCGGGCAGGCGGCGTGGTCCTGCTCGTGGAATTTTAAGATGGAATCTGGCGCCTCGACCGGCGGCAATCCGCCGCGAACGTCAAGCGGCACAATGACTGGTGGGACGGCCCCTGCCCCGTCGCAATGCTCGGTCATGTCGATTTCACCGACGACCTGGACGATCAAGTCCTCAACCTCCACTGGCGGCACCGGCGTTTTCCACGGGCTGCGTTTCAAGCAAGGCAGCACGACATTCTGCTACACGTTTGGTGAGGTGCCATTCGAGGTGCAGAACAATGGCGATGCGCCTTCGATTTTTCGATTCAGCTATCCACAAATCGGTCAATGCACCTTCGCTGCCGAGATGAACACGGCGGCCGATCTGAACGTGGTTCCCTGATCGAAACCAGCGATAGCGCGCCCGTGAGGGCGCGCGATTTTTTCGCGGGACGAATAAGAGAATGGGGAGCGCCGGAGTGAATGGCGCTCCCCTGCCCGGTCAGGCCGCTTCGCGTTCGTCGCGGTCTTCCGGGTCGGCAGTCAGATAGAGCACCGGGGGCAAGATACCGCGCCCCGCATTGCGCTCGTTCACAGTGACGGCAAGGTCGGCGCGCTTCATCTTCGCGCAATTCTCGACCGCATCCTTGCCGTTGCCAGCCTCCAACAGCTTGAACAGCGTCGGCTTGGATAGTTGATCGTAGAAGAACTGGTTCGGCTCCCATTTCGCCGTCATGTCGATCCCGGCGATTGCACCGATCTGGTCGATCCGCTCGGCTTTTCCGCCGCTGGTCTCGTGGCTCGTGATCTGCGCTGCCACGCAATAGGCGAGCAAGCGCATCTTCCTATCGCCATCAATGCCCCGCAAAGCGGCAAGCCGGTCCTCGCTCGGAACGCGCTCGAGGTCGTCGGCGGCGATCTTCTCAATGGGCTCGATCCGCGCATGGGCCATGATTTCGTCGACCAAGCGAACCTCGCGCCCGCTCGTCTCGATCTCGGTGGGAAGCGTCCAGCTATATTCACTGTGGGCAAGCTGGCCGATCAACGTATCTAGGAGAACATCAAGGGCCAGGTCCGGGTCATTCGCAACCGCCTCGCGAACAGCCATCGTGCGGACTGCACCAAGCTGGTCCATGACCTTCTGCGAATAATCGGGACGCGGCGGCTTCGGCCCATCACTGGCCGTGCTGCGCTTTGCGCGGGTGAATACCACGCGATTCAGCCCCTCACGGTCCAGAAACAGGGTCAGCGTGTGGCTCGCCTTCTGTTCGTCGTTGAAAAACCGCAAGCCCTCCGCAATGGCGTCCTGCTCGCGCTCCAAGGCCCGATATTCGCTATCCCAATGCGGCTGTTCGCCTTCGGCTTCGCACTCTGCCTCACGCGCCGCGATCTTGTCGGCAAGCGCGTCCATCTGCGCCTGTTCCTCGGCTGTCGGGTCGCGCTCGCCTTCCGGGTCCAGATGCGGTTTCATATAGAAGCTGTCGGGCCGCTCATAGCAAATCTCGACCTCCTGCCAGCCTTCGGCCCGCGCCTCCTGCTCGATCCGCGCAAGGGCTTCGTCCAGCAATTTCGTCACAAGCCCCGGATCGTCGGCATAGCGGTCCTCGCCGAACAAATCGGCGGTGAAGGTGCCGCCCGCCTCGGTATAGGCATCCTCGCCTACGACGCGGAAATACTGGTGTTTGGTGGTCAACTTGTCTTGGGTCAGCATCGCCCTGATCTGGTGGGCGCTGTCGCCAGTGGCCTTGAAAACCTCAAGCTGGCGGTCCTCGTCATCGCACATGGCAAACGCCTGTGCTGCGGGCATCCCGATTTCGTCCTTCTGAAATGCCTTCATGATCGTGGGATGGAGCGCGGAAAGCTTGAGAATGCGGCGCACATGGGCCGGGGAGACGCCATAGATCGCCGCTACGTCCTCGACCTCCTTGCCGCCGTCGATCAACCGACGATAAGCCATGATCGCATCTGCCGGGTGCATATCTTCGCGCTGCGCGTTCTCCGAAAGCGAAACCTCGATGGCCTCGGCTTCGGTGCGTATCTCGACAGGAACCTCATAGCTGCCAGTGATAGTCTTGTTCTTCTGCAACAGCTTCAACGCCCGATAGCGCCGGCCACCGGCAAAAACGAGAACCTTGTCCTCCTGCTCGTAACCGATCAGATTTTGCAGCACTCCATGCGCTTCGATGTCGCTGGCCATCGCCTCGATATTGCTCGGCTTGACCTTACGGACGTTGAGCGGGGACAGGCGAAGATTGCTTAGCTTAACGGTCTGAATACTCATGATTTTCACTCCTTCTCTCTAAGGCGAAGCCGCTGCCTACGGCCTGCGGCTCTGCCCCCTGGCGAAGGCGGGATGGGGAAGGGTGAAGCCAAATCGATGGGAGTGGTGCGGGCAGCGCGCCTAGAGAGGCCCGCGCGCTACAGCGCGCGCTCGGCCGAACTTGGCGAGCAACCCGGTCCTGTCGATTTTGCTTCGGGGAAACGAAAGGGCGGCGCCCTTGGTGTTTCCCTCGTGGCGACCGCCACCAACAGAGAGAGGCGGCTTTTGGCCGCCCCTGCCAAGGCGGCATCGTCTAAATTTCAGGCCGCGGCGCGTTCCTGCAAAAGATCGTTCCAGTCCTGATCGATCCGGCCAGGGGGAAGGATGATCTTCAGCTCGCGCTCATTCGTCGTCAGGTGCTCGCGGGCGCGCTCGATCGCGTTTTCCGCTTCCTCGCCATGCTGCGAGTAGATCACGATTTTGCGCACGCTTTCGGGGATGGCGATCAGGCCGTAGCGTTCGATCCCCCCTGCCCCCCACACCTTGAACCGGCCATCGGAAAGCTGCGTTACCGATACCGCTTCCTCGAAACCCTCTGCGAGCCGGAGCACGCCGTCAACGGGGGCGCCGCCGATGCGCATGGCCGCGTGGCGGATGAGACCGAGCGCAAGCTTGGACTCGCCCGTGGGGCCATGCGCGGTTTTGCGGCCCGTCTCGGGATCGAGCAAGATCCTCTGCAAGGCGATAATACCTTCATCGGTCTCGAAGGGGATGAGCAGCGCGTGATGGATTTCGCGTTCGTCCTCGCGGCCGACAATGCACTCCGTCGTATAGCGGAGCTTATGGCCGGTCGGATCGATTGCCCGCGATCGCAGATAGGCTTCTGCCGGCGTGCCCGCGATCGGCTTGGCGGCCTGCCAAATCGATAAGGCGAGCTGGCGGTTCGATCTGCGCGGAGGCGGTTCCGATATTTCGCCACTGGTGCGCCCGTCGATGCGATTGCGGCGCATGGCTGCGAGGACATCCTTGCGATCACAACCTGCCCAGCATTTGACGAGCACCGCTTTCTTGCCTGGCGATATTTGCAGCGAGGGATTGCGGTCATCGTGGGCTGGGCAACACACCATGCCATAGGAGCCGTGCCACTTGCCTCCCATGTCGGCGACGATCTGTCTGGCTCGTTGCTCGGCATCCATCAAAACGCGCTTATTCCTTCCACGTCATCGAACCCAGCGTGATTTATGCACTAAATCACTGTTCATGGCCAGTCATTTGCGGCATGGTCCAGATTAAGAGTCTGGCCCGACTAGGGCCAGTCCGCTTGGCGCCCACACCTTAGCGTATACTTATCCACAAACGCTGGGGTGTTAATATGGGAGTTAAGAATGGTGTTAAGCGAATCACCGGTTTTGCAAGGTCTTGAAAACAGGCGTGAAAACCGCGTTTTTTTGGCCTCGTGGTATCTAATACCCCGAATCTTGGTCTCTAATACCCCGAATTTCGGTCTCTGATGTCCGAATCTTACAGCCATCAACACCGGCGGTATCTAATACCCCGAAAAGAGCTTGCATCGGTCTCTGAAACCCCGAATATGCGGGTATGGTCTCTAATACCCCGAATCTGCGAGATGACACCTTGCCGCCGTCGAATCTGACGGCCGACAAGCGCGGGCAGGCGGACTTGTTCACCTGCGATGTCGCCGATGCGGTGTTGAAGGATTTGATGCCGACGCTTGAGCATCCGTTTTACTCGCTTTCCAAAAAGCCGGTAATGACCCAGCGCATGTACCAGAGGGGCGAAAACTGGCTCAAGATCAGCCCCAGCGCCAAGGGCATGGCGACGATATACGACAAGGATATCCTCATCTATGCGGTATCGCAGCTCATCGCGGCGATGCGCGATGGCGCGGAGCCCAAACAGCGGATCAGGATCAATTGCCGGGACTTTCTGCTGTTCAGCAATCGCGGCCAGGGCGGCAAAGACTATCAGGCGATCTGCGATGCGATCGAGCGCTTGGACGGCACCCGAATTACCACCAATATTCGCACCGGGGATGAAGAGCAGTTCGACGCCTTCGGGCTGATCGATGGCGGCACGGTGCGCCGCAAGAATGGCTTGAACGGCCGCATTTTATGGGTCGAAATCAAGCTTTCGGACTTCGTGTTCAATGCTATCCAGCACCATGAAGTGCTGACTCTGCACCCCGATTATTTCCGGCTGTCCAAGCCTCTGGAACGGCGCATTTACGAGCTGGCGCGGCGGCATTGCGGGCAACAGCCCTCATGGGCGCCCTATATGAAAACGCTGTTCGAAAAATCCGGCTCCACGGGGGTGTTGAAGCTGTTTCGCTCGCGGGTGAAAGAGATATGCAAGGTCAACAATATGCCGGATTACGATCTGCGCTATGTCGAGGCCGGCGATCAGGTCATCTTTACGAACAGGCAGACGATGCCGCTTGATTGCGATCATCAAGAGGATGAAGGGACACCACCGGGCGGCGTGCTGCCGCCCTTGAAGCCCGAAACCATGGAAAAGGCGCGCGAGGCGGCGCCGGGTTGGGACGTCTACCATTTGGAAAGTGAATGGCGGACCTGGGCGGCCTGCCGCAACGAGCCCGTCAAACATGCTGATGCGGCGTTTATCGGGTTCTGCAAGGCCCGTTTCGCCAATGAAGGCCGGCCTTGAAGATCTAGCCCGGTATCTAATACCCCGAATCTTTCCCCGCTCCCTGCGCCGATCGGCGCGGCTAAAGCGTAGTCTTGGTCAGATATTCGCTGAGCGGATCGCTCTTGCCGTCCAGCAAAGCTTTCTCGCGCGCGCCTTCAAGCGCCCGCGGCCGCTCCAGGACATTGGGATGGTTGACCTCCAACCACAGATTCTCGGCAAAGCGGCTTCCCTGCCAGAAGGGGTGCGCCGCTGCGAGAAAGAACAACAGCTCGCCCATAAGCCCGCGATCGAGCGAGCCTGTCGCCTTGGCTTTGTCGTAACGCGCGAAGATATATTCGAGATTGGGCTGGACGAACGCCGCCGTATCGTAATGCGGGCGCTCACCGGGAATGTCGGCTGTGCGATACTTCCCTGCCCAGCGGAACAGGTCTTTATAGGTTTCCTTATGGATCGCCAGAAGTCCGGCTAGGCCGGGATAATCACCTTTGGCGAGGATGCTTTCGCGCGCGGATTCCTCGGCTACCTGAACGGCGCGCTCAAGCTCCGCGCAACTGCCGATGCGCGGGATATTCTGGAGCGTGACGCCATCGTTAAGGTAATAATAACTCCCATCCATCGCGAACCAATAGCGTTCACGCCCTCGGGTTTCAATCGCCGGGGAGGATGTGTTCAGAAGCGGCACCATTATAGCATCTTTCGGGCAATTGCGAACGCTGTTTCGCCAGCGCAACCATGTGCTCCCAATCGGTGCGCCACAGGCCGCGATGGGCACGCGCCGCCTGTTTCATCACCGCCTGATAGCGTCCTCCGGAATAGGCGCGGTAATCGACCGCATACCCGGCCGCGACCATCGTGAGCGCCACGCTGTCGCCGGTCGCAAAGCGGCATTCGAGATTGTGGCGGCTATAGCTGCGCGCAGGATTGCGGCACGCTTCGAATTTCGGCTTCGTGCAAGTGATGGGGCCATTGTCGTTGACCAGGCCCTGCAGGACGGTGCCGCTCGTCTCTTTCGCCTCGCGCGGCGCATCTGGCGCATCGATGCCGACGATCCGCACGCGATCGTCAGTAAACGCGAGCGTATCGCCGTCGATCGCATAGGCCGTTCCTGTAACTGTCATGTAGCGCTCGGGCATGAACAGGGTCACGAGCGCGAAAACGACCACCACTCCGAACAAAGGCAAGCGATAATCCATCAGCGGGCCTCTGGCCGCGCCGCGTGTCGGCGCGGCCGCGTTTGCTGCGCCATTGGTCGAACTGCGGTCTCGGACATAGCCCCTAGCCTATCGTGATTTCTGTCATAAATCACGATAGGCGGTTTGTCGTGCATTTGCGAGCGGCCCTTTGGCGGGTAGCCATCAAAGGAACAGCTTGAACGCTCCCCACGTGAACAGGGACACTTCGCGACAGTGGCGCGACTGCCTGCCGGTTTGTCGGCTACCTCGCCGCATCTCGCTGAAAATCAGATACGCAGAGGCGAGCAATTATTCTTCAAAAGCGGGCGCGAATGCCGCCATAACCAGCGACACCGGGTGTCGCGAAACTAAAGATTTCCTCGTATTCCTCGTCGAGCAGGTTTTCGACACGGGCGAATAATGTGAAATTGTCAGTGAGCTTATATTCGGCGTTGAGATTGACGAGCACATATTCCTTCAGGCTGACGCGCACGGGCAAATAGCTTGGATCGGTATAGGCGAGATCGGTCTGGCGACCATTATAGCGGACCGTCAGTGTACCCGCGAAACGCTGATCGGTACTGAATATGGTGGCATTGAAGCTGCCGATATGATCGGGCCGCCGCACTTCTTCGACGTCATTTTCCTCGGCATCCAGATAGGTGTAGGCAAGGTCGAGCTTGATCTCAGGGATCGGGCGTGCCGACGCGTAGACTTCCAATCCCTTTTGCTGTGACTCGGTATCGCGATTGGCGGGAGTTGCGACGAAATCAGGCGCAGGATAGCTGGTGTAGATTTCGTCTTCGAGCGTGGAATCGAAATAGGTCACCCCGATTGTCGCATGGCCATCTGCGAAGATCTGATCCACGCCCGCTTCCCAGCCTTTGGATTTTTCAGGTTTGAGGTCGGGATTGCCAATATAACGCCCGTCCGAATAGCCATAGAGTTGGTAATAGCCGGGGTTTTTAACGCCAGTGCCATAAGCCGCATGAATGCGCAGACCAAAAGGCAAGCGATAGCCCGCTTGAACGCGATAGGTCGTGACATCATCGAAGCGATTATTCTCGTCATAGCGGACGCTCCCGCCAAGGGAGAGAGAATCGTCGATACTAAACTCATACTGGCCGACAAAACCCCAATTTTCCGTCGCGCGGCGACCTTGAAAAGTGAAGGATGAGGGCGTGGTATTCTGGTATTCCTCCCGCTCGAAATCTACCGCGCCTGTCACGCGGTTGACAGTGGTGTCGCTGCCGAAGTTATAGCTGCTTTCGAATGAGCCTTTGTAGCGCGTGCCCTTATCGCCCCCATTAAACCCTGCCGGTCCGAATTCTTTGCGTTCGGTGTCGGCAATCTGGCCAGTCAAAGCCGAACGCAAGCGGCCCTCGGCGAGCGACAATTCTGCACGTCCAAGGCCGTAAAAAGCTTCATTTTCGAAATATACGCCTGGACTGTCGACGGTAAAACCGAACAGCGGGCTGCTCGGGTCGTAATTCGTATTGTTATTGTCGAACTCGGTATAGCTGTAGCGCCCTACGCCGGTCAGCTTGAAAATATCCGAAGGCGCCCAGTTGAGCTTTGTGGTCGCCCCGATGCTGGTCGAGCCTACGTCACGATCACCATTTCGCGCGGTAGGATAGCCATCAGTTTCGTACAGGGAGGCTGAAACCGAATAATCGAATGCGTCCCCATAACCGGCCGCACGGGCACTGCCGGAGACTGTGCCGAACGAGCCGCCCTCAATACGTGCGCTGAGGCCTGGCGCTTCACGGCCGCTGAGAGTTATATATTGAACTACCCCGCCGATAGCGTCCGAGCCGTAGAGCGAACTCTGTTGTCCCCTCAGGACTTCGATCCGTGCTGCAGGGTCGGCGATTAACGTACCGAAGTCATATTCGCCATAATAAGGATCGGCGACTTCGATACCGTCGACCAGAACAAGCACATGATCGCCCTCGGTGCCGCGAATTCGGAGCTGTGTCAGCCCGCCGATTGCGCCGGTGCGGCTCACCGCGACGCCGGGCACATCGCGCAGCACATCGGAAACAATGCGCGTCTGACGATATTGTAAATCTTCATCAGTGATCACGGTTACAGATGCAGGTAGGTTATTTACCTTTTCTGCCTCACCCGAGCGCGTGCCGGTAACGACGATAAGATCGGCGGCACGATCGTCGATCTCTGCCTGATTGCTTTGTGCAAATACCGGCGTGGCGGATGCCAGAGCGATGATAGAAACAAAATGCTTATTCATGGTTGTGTTTACCCCCCGCGTTGTTCGAACAGACGCAGACAGGGCCGTCCGCGCACGATTGCACGAACGACGGCGCAGGCCAGGGCGGACGCGGCACCCGGGCAGCACGCCGTGTGCGGCCCCCGCCGCGCGGCACATGTCGCTCGAAACGGAAGGTTCCGTGCTCTGGCCATCCCCTGGACCAAAGCAATGAGCGACAGCGCCGGCAGGTCTCCTGGCTCGCGGGTCAAGGCTTGATGCACGCCTTCCCAAATGCATCGCATTCAGTGGCTGGCCGGACGATTGAACCGGCGCATGTGCATCGCGCTTACCGCTTACAGTTGCAGGGACAGCCGCGGATTTAGGAAAAATCCTGCACCGCGTTCCCAAATTAAGCCTCTTGAGAGGCACCGGCGCGATCGTACGAGCTGAGCTTACTCAGTCGTTCAGCGGCATCTATCGCAATTCATGTTTCGCGCAAGCGTAATCGAACGAAAAACGATTCGTCCGTGCCTGCGAGCACTTCTCGCAATAACTCTGCGAGTACGATAATGACGCAGAATAAAATTTTCAGGTGAGAAGGGCGCTAGGTTCAACCTAGCGCCCAAATTATCTAATACAATCAGTCGGTTTCACTGAATCAATTGACGCAGGAATATTGAAAACGAGCTGCAAAATAGCCCGCATTCTGAATGATGTTGAGGACTGTGAATGAGGCCACTCCGCCTCTTGATGCGCAGACATTTTCAACCCCTTGCTCTGCTGCATTAATCGCCTCCGGAACGGTAGGTAAAAACGGTCCAACTTGGGTTGTTTGGGCACTTGCCACAGTCGAGGTGAGAGCAAGAGCTGCACACATTGCTAAGGTAGTGTATCGTGCATTTGGCATGGTATTTTCTCCGTGGGCCAAATGGCCCCAAGCGCCGACAAACAAGACCGGGGCGTCCGCGCGAACGGTCGGACCACTCCGGCAAGCGGACGCTATGCGCCTCCCGGACACAATCCGATGCGGCCCTGGCCGCACGTTCGTCGCTCAAACGAAGTCTTTCGCGCCTAGCCAATCCCTGAGCCGGGCAAGAGCGACACACGACGAGCGGTCTCCTGGCTCGCGGGTCACAATTCGATCGCACAACCTTCCCAGGAAATCCCAGTGGTTTGGCCCCTTGCGGAACCCATGCACGTCAAACTCACCGCTTACAGTTGCAGGGACAGTCCCAGAATAAAGCTCCACAAAGGCGCTCGCACTGTGTTCCCGTTTTCGTCGCGATATTGCGCTGCGCATCGATCGACAATGCAGCAGCAACAGGAACATACCACAAACCTTCAAATCGCGGCAATATCATCATCCAAGATGAGATACTGCGACGCCGGCTCGCTCCAATAGCCATGGACACACCGCGTCCCCTCGCGGCTGCAATCGTGCGTGTCGTGCAGCTCGCCGTCGATAACGGCAGCATATCCGCCCGCGCGTCGGGTCGATCATGTTCACCATGATGTGACAATGCGACAACGCTCCGCAACCTGTCGTGATTAGCGGCGCGGCCCCGTCACTGGTCGGCCTGCCTAGCGGTGCGCTCGTCGGCATGAATGACGCGGCGCTGATCGAGGCGGGGGAACAATGGCGCAAGCGCCCCTCGGCCTTCGGCCTCAACTAAGCGCGGGCACACCTCCGAACTCATTTAAGTCCTGAAAAACATTGACTTAACCCCATAAAAAGCGTATGATTAAATCAATAATCAGCGCCCGAATCAGATCGGGGAAAAGGGGTTTTAATATGCTCAGGAAAGCCTGCCGCGCACTATGTAAGCACACTTCGCGCGTCTTAGTGAGGGCTTCGACGCTGCCAAAGCGGCTGAGCGCTTGCGCTAGTGAACTTTGTTCACGTCGCCGCTTTGGCAGCGTCGAACGCGTAGCATATTCTTAACCAAAAGTCAAGGGCCTAGCCTTTTTCCAAAGGCACAAACTTGACAGGTGGTAAGTTTGTGCTATCTAAACCTCACAGTCAAAGTGATCTCGGAATCACATCCAAAGGGCGGGCCACGGCAATGGCCTGCCCTTTACTGTATTGGGGTGACGCGGCAACGCCACCCCTCACGCTCATCGAAAGCGGGTTTTGCGTCACTTAAGACGCGCCACCTCTACAATCTTCAAAACGAGTGTTGCGAAAGCAAGGCAAAGCCCCGCAATCGCTATTACAGTCAAAGTCTCTATTGGAATCACCTCCTTTGCTCGGCGTGATTTGGCTGTGTAGCCATGCCGATATGTCTATTTAGCAAACGGCGCGCGTTTATGTCAGGGAAAAGGCAGCGCACCGCGATGAACCGTTTCTGCGCCATAAAGGGCGGTAGAAATATCTACCGCCCTCCTGCGATCTTTGGGGGCAGCGGGAGGATTTGAACCTCCATCTTCTCGGCGCTACAGGGCACATGCCTATACCACTGCAACCAGTAACCGAGTGCTCTATCCGTTAAGCTACGCTGCCAATCTCATTCGTCCTCGTCGTTATTGACGACGAGCTTCGGCTTCCCCTTCTGCCGATAGCGCGCCTCCTTCTCGGCCATGCGCTCCTTCTTCTTTTTGACCATCTCGGCAGCAAAAGGCTGCAATTCGTTGATGAGGCCGTCGAGGTGGTAGATGTTCGTTTTGCTGCCCCTGCCCCTGACGCGCCGTTCTTCACGCCTGACGAGGTTCGCCTTCTCAAGCCTCTGAATGCGCTTCCGCACGGTGCTCGGATCAATTCCCATTGCCTCGGCAATAGAGTTTTTCGAGGGCATCGGGCGATTGTCGGCAGTCCACCACCGATTAGCGAGGTGCAGGATAATATTCATATCGATTGCATCGATCCCGAGCGCCTTCTGATGCTCGATCAACGCAGCGGGCAGCACCGTCCAGCCTGCTTCAAGCAGTGTGGGTGTCCACTTTGCTTCAAGAGCGCCAAGCTCGACGGTTTTGGCCTTTTCCTTCGCCATCGGTAATTCCTTTCATACCCCGCTATTTCGGCAATTCTCTGGCGAATGCAAACACCCCCCCTAGGCGCGGAGGCCGTGGGGGTTTCCGGCATGGTGGAATGTGCGGATCAGGCATGTGATTCACGGCATGTGAACCAGTGTTCTGCTTTGTGCGGCGCGGCGTCCGCGCGGGGGAGGATGCGGGGCTTCGGGGGCGCGGCGTGAAGGCCTACCGCCCTAGGCCTAACCGCCCCCCCCTGACGGGGCTTTTTTCTGCAATTTTGGGTTTAGCGGACGTTGCGACCTACCTCAATCCTCAATTCCGAGTCCCGAGCTCCCGATCCTTCGCCAAGGCGGCGCGGCCTCCGTCATTGTAGACGTGGCGGATCATGCCGCCTTCCTTTCCTGCGCGGGTGCAGGTCGTTGAGAAAATCGACCGCCTTGGTGGCGAGCGAGGATGCGCGGAAGATTGCGCGGCTGTCCTCTTTCAGACATTTGAGCCATTCGGCGATATAGGCGGCATGGTCCTCGCGCACTGCCGGGGATAATCCCAGCTCGGCGCACAGGAACGCGCTGCCCAGCTCGGCCACCAGTTCCTCGAAAGCGTAGCCGGCCCTGCCCTGCCCTATCTCACGATTGCAGCGGCTCTTATGGCCGGTCGCATGGGTCAGTTCGTGCAGTAGCGTGGCGTAATAGGATTCCTGCGCGGGCATGGTGTCGGTGCCGGTGAAAAGCTCGATATCGGGCATCCGCACAAGGTCGGCAGCCGGTTGATAGCAAGCGGTCTGCCCGCCCTGCTCGATCCGTATGCCGGTAGCAGCGGCAAAGGCTTCCGCACGCTCGATCCGCTCGATGGGATCGCTAGGGACGGCCTGCGGCGTATCTTCCTCATAGCCGTTGATCTGGCTTGAATGAAAGACGGTCGATCCGCGCGCGAAAACCTGCGTCTTATCCTCGCCGGTTTCCTTATCCTTGGTCTCGATGATCTTATAGAACACGATGGGCGCGCCCTTCTCGCCTTTGCGAACGAATTGCTCGCGGTCCTTCCATTGCTTGAAGGTTCCCCATGCCCCGCCATGATAGCCACGGTTCATCGATACCGCCCATAAGGTGAGCACGTTGACGCCTCGATAAGCTTTGCCACTGGCGATGTTGGTCAGCCCGATAGCCTGCTGATGCCACGGCATACGGAACTCCCCTGCCCCTTGCTCGATAGCGTTGATGATCGTTTCAGTGACCCGTTCATGAATGGTCGGTTTGCCGTTGCTCATCGTCCTGTTCCCTTTCCAATCGCAGCCGAAGGCCATGCGCTCATGGCCTTCTGCCCCCTGGCGAAGGCGGGATTGGGGATGGGCCAACCCAAAACGATGGGAGTGGTGCGGGCCGGAGACGTAGGAAGGCTTGCCGGCAAGAATCCGCTGCGCGGATCCTGCCGGCTTAGCCGCGCTAGGCGACAACCCGGTCCTGTCGTTTTGGCTTGGGAGGAAGGGGAAAGGGCGGCGCCCTCCCCCTTCCCGGAACGAACCGCTAATCGCCACTGGCGATGCTATTTGAGCCGCTTGGGCGGCGATCTGCGTCAAGGATCGTCACCCGCATGGGACGAAACCGCTGCAAGCGGGTTCGGTCGGCTTTGCCGATAGAGCCTGACAGCGGCCCATAGAGGCCGCTGGGACGCCCTCGCCTCTTTTGGCACTCCCGGTGTACGAAAAATTAGAAAAAGCCCTCACAGGGCAATCAGGGCCGATCCTCGGCTATTTGGGGCACCCTCCCCGTCTCTTTTTCGATAAACGCCAGCAAGCCTTCCCATTGTGCATAGCGCTTACGCTTACAAAGCCGCTTATATTCCTCGATGATCTGTTTCGGCCCGTCGATCGTCATCCGTGCCCGCTCGACATTCTCGGGCACCTCTCGCGGCTCGCCGAAACCATGCTGCTGTGCTCCGACCTCGGCGGCTTTACGGATCGTATCGATGTCCGGCCTGTCATCCATAAACGCATTTTTTCCCATGACTTAGCTCCTTCCGATACCGTCGATCATCGCAACCACCGCATCGGCATAGGCATCCCGGTTCTCGACCGCCTTTGTCCGCGCGCTGTCGCTCAATTCCATTTCCTCGATCATTTCCCCGTCCTCGAACATGTTGGCATAAGCTTCGCGCTGCATGATCGAGACGGGCAGCGTTGGCACCTGCGCTTCTTCCAAATCCTGCCGGAGCTGGCGCTCACGATGCGTGGCAAACGCCGCGTTGGTGCGGTTGAGCAGGATCGCAAACGGCAAATCGCGCTGAAAAACGCGCGACGTGCCCTTGATGTGCTGGACCGCGACGCCGGCCAGCGCGATTTCCATCGAAGAGGGTTTTATGGGGACCAGCACAAAATGCGCTCGGCCGAGCGCAAAGGTCGCGGTTTGCGTTTTGACGCCTTCCAGGTCCACGATGACATAATCGTGGTCCTGTTCGGCCGCGATGATGATGTCCATGACCCCTTCGGCGTTTTCTGCCGGCGCGGCGAGCACGTCGAACAGAAGTTCACGGCCCAGCTCGTCCCGGCTTTTCCGCCAGCGAAGAATGTTTTCGTTCCGGTCGCAATCTACGATTGCGACAGTGCCGCGTTTAGACAGTGCCTGAGCGAGCAAAAGCGCGCTCGTCGTCTTCCCGGTCCCACCCTTGGGGTTCATCATCACGATTACCGGCATTCAATCCTCCGCAATGTTGCATAGCAGCCTTGGCTTGCGCATGCCATACCGTACTGCGATGCACTGCGCAATACCTTTGCATACCACGGTGCGGTTGCCCATTGCCGTGCGCACTTGCCTGCACCAGCCTGCTATTGCCTGCACAAGCGTGGACTGGGCTGCTATGTGGTGGGTGGTGATTGTTAGATGGCCAGCGTTGGCAATGAGATTGATCGAGAAGGCCTGTGCGCTATAACAATATTATGCGAAGAAATCAGCGATCGGGACTCCTGGGCCGGGACGTAGAGAAGGCCATCCAAAACGGCGGCAAGGTCGTCTTTGCGCGCATCGTCCAGCACCACAATGGCTCTTGGTATATAAATATCATTGGCGATTGGACAGACGGTGAAGAAATGAGTCTAGCGCTCTATGATCGCATGCGGGTGCGCCTGTTCAAAAGATTGGGGACTTGCCTCAAGGCAGTGCTGGAAGGTCTCGAATACAAAGGCCCGATACAAATACTTCATGTCGAAGGTTTGCAGGCTCAAACGGTTATCTAGCGCGATCAACCGCATAGCAGCGTGACTGCCAGAGGTTGACTTTTACAGCTCCGATGTGATTCCGCTACAATTCCACTCCGGGTGGGACGGAAGGGGCGTTAATGTCTTGGAAACTGGTATCCGCTAATGAGTTGCAGTCGCTAGTAAAGCGAGAGCCAGGAAATGCGCAGGTTGAGATTGTCCCTGCGCCTGATGGCCATTGGGCTGTAACAGCTAAAGTCGCGGGTTTCCGCTATATTTTGGCCTGTGCCGACTCCGATCGAATACGGACCTATCCCACGTTGCTGGGCGGCGTGCGGCGCGCTCTAAGAAGCTTCGCGACCCGCTCGGGCATCTGGATATGCCCCGATGTCGTCATTGAAGGTTGCACGGTGACTCCCAAACCTGTAGCGTGATTTCTACGATGTTTCACGATGGGGTGCAGCGTGATTATAGCTACAGTTTCGCTAGCAGCGCTACTCGCACAATGCGCACCTCAAGTGTCGCCCGATACTATGGCGGCTATTGTTCAGACGGAGAGCGAGGGAAACCCGTGGGCGATTGGCGTCAATCACGCCGCTGCCGTGCGGCAACCCGCCACTAAAGACGAGGCGATAACCCTTGCGAGGCGGCTGATCGCGCAAGGCCGGAACATCGATATGGGCCTCGCGCAAATCAACAGCGCGAATTTGTCTTGGCTCGGCCTCACCGCGGAACAAGTATTCGATCCATGCACGAATTTGCGCGCCGGAGCCTTCATTCTCACGGACAATTACCGGCGCGCATCGCAGCTTGGCATGGCTCGCCCGCTACATGCGGCGCTGTCGGCGTACAACACAGGCAGTTTCACGCGTGGACTTCGCAATGGCTACGTCAGCCGGGTCTTGCGCAATGGCGGGCAGGGCAGGGTGTCTCTCCTGGCAACCTCCGCACCCGTTCTCATCCAGGGGGATAGTCCTCCGTTGGATGCCAGCGACAGTATCGAGCTGGCGACCGCTCCAGCAGCCGATGAAGTGCCCGCGCGCCCTCCCGCATGGGATGTGTTCGGGCGAGCCGCATGGGAGCGGAATTATGCGGACGCCTATGAACCAGGAAAAGGAATTGAAGATGAATAGAATCCTTGCGCGCGGCGCAGCCGCCGCGCTGATAGCGACGCTAGCGACGTCGCCGGCATTGGCCCAGGATGGAGGGGGCCTTTCCAACGTCGAAGACCTGCTCAACGGTATCGTCGATCTGCTAACAGGCGGCATAGCCCGTGCGATCGCAATCATTGCGCTGATCGTTTGCGGCTTCCTGATCGCCTTTGGGCGTGGCTCGACGCTGATCTGGAGCGTTCTGATCGGCATCGTGCTCGTCTTTTCGAGCGCGTGGATCGTGGATCAGATCATTGCCTAAGCGGTATCCTTCGCTGCTGGGGTTGGGGGGCGCGGCGGTGCTTATCGCGCTCCCCGCACCCGCCTTCGCGAATGACGCGCTAGCGGTGGCCGATGGAGTGAGAGATTTTCTGCTCGCCGGGATGAGCGTCTTCGTGACGCTGGCGATCATCGTGGTGGGCTTGATGTTTTGGGCAGGGCGGGGGGCCAGCCAGCTCGCCGTAACCGGCATTTGCGCGATTGCGTGCCTCGGGGCGTATGGAACGATTGTGAGTTCCATAACTGGCGGCAATGCGACGGCGGTAGCGTCGGTCTTTCGCTCCGGCCTGGTCGGCGTTGCGGCCGCAGCTTTCCCGCTACTGCTCGTCATCGCCGGATATAGCTACATGACCGGGCGCGGCTCGTTCCAGATAATCCTGCCGATCCTTGCCGGTCTCATCCTCGTATTTTCCGCATCCTCGATCGCCGAAATGGCCGGGTTTTGAGTGATGCGCGCGTCAAACACCATTGAGAGGGAAGGGGCTGAATGAAACCCGAAGATGAGCCCTTGGTCGATGATATGCTGTTTCTGGCGCTGACGCGCCCCGCGATGCTTTGGGGTGTCCCGCTCGAAGGGGCGGTGTGGATCATCCTGCTTGGCATCTTCGGGCTCTTGGCGACGGGCAACCCGCTTTATGGTCTCGGACTTGGCGGCGGTCTGTTCTTCGCTGCCCGGCTCGTGGCACGGCAGGATTACAACCAGTTCCGGGTGCTGTCGCTGTGGATGCGCACGAAGGGTCTGCCGCCGAATGGCCGGGTCTGGAAGGGTGCTAGCTACGGCCCATTGGCGTCTCCGATGATGAAGCGGAAGGGGTTTGCCAATGTTCCCTAAGGTCAAGGAAGCGCAGCGCGATGCCAATCCGCGCAAGCTGCTGCCCTTCAAGGGGCATGTCTCGGAAAATGTCGTCCTGTGCGACAATGGCGAGCTGCTGGCCGTCATGCGGCTTGGCGGCCGTTCCTTCCAGACGATGGACATTTGGGAGGTCAATGACTGGCATAATAAGCTCAATATTGCGCTGCGCTCTGTCGGGCATGACCGCTTGGCGGTGCATTCCTACATGATCCGCCGCGCGCGCAACGAATATCCAGGAGGGGATTTCCCGCGCGGTTTCGAGCGGGATCTGAACGCCGCCTATCGCGATTCCCTCGCCGGCAAGCGCATGTATAGCAATGAGCTGTATCTGGCGGTTGTCCAGCGGCGTTCGGTGGGTCATAGCGGCAAAGCCGCCGATCGCATCGGCGCGCTGTTCACCAAACAACGCGATGACGACGCCGATCTTTCCGATCGGGTCGATGATTTCAACGGTACGCTGCGCGATCTTGGCAAGCTGCTGGGCTCGGCCGAACCGCGCCTGTTGACGCTTTACGAGCGGGACGGGCTGCAATTTTCGCAGGTCTTGGAGTTCCTGAATAAGGTGCTGTCGGGCCGCGATCGCGCGCTCCCGCTCGTGCGCGGGCATTTGTCCGGCGCACTGTTCTCGGATCGGATCATCTTCGGAAATGAAGTGATCGAGCTGCGCGAACCGGGGGGCTCGCGCTTTGCGGGTATCCTCGGCGTGCGCGAGCACGCCGCTGTCACCTTTCCCGGTATGTTGAACGGCCTGCTGGGCGGCGATTTCGAGTGCGTGCTATCGCAGTCGTTCGGTTTCCTGTCGAAACCTGCTGCGGCCGAACAAGCCCGCAAGAAGATGGCGCAGCTCGTATCCACCGATGATGTGGCGATCAGCCAAACCGATGAGCTGGCGGGAGCGCAGGACAGTCTGCAATCGAACGAATTTGTCCTGGGCGAGCATTCCTTGCAGCTCATGGTGTTCGGCAATGACGTCAAGAGGTTGAATGAGAATCTGAGCGTTGCGCGTGCGATCATGAGCGAGGGTGGGATGGTTGCTGCCCGCGAGGATTTGGCGCTCGAAGCCGCCTATTGGTCGCAGCTTCCGGCGAATTACAATCTCCGCCCGCGTCCGGCGCTCATCACGTCGCGTAATTATGCCGCGCTTTCTCCCTTTCACACCTATCCGATCGGGCAGGCGGAAGGGAATCATTGGGGGCCGGCGATCTGCATCCTCAAAACGTCCTCACGGTCGCCATATTATTTCAATTTCCATGTCGGCGACATTGGCCACACGCTGATTATCGGTCCTACGGGTTCGGGTAAAACGGTGCTGCAAAACTTCCTGCTGGCGCAATCGCGCAAGCTGGGCGTTCGCCAGTTCTTCATCGATAAGGACCGCGGCGCCGAGATTTATGTCCGCGCCGCCGGCGGCACCTATCTTTCGCTGGAAAATGGCAAGCCGACCGGATTTGCGCCGCTCAAGGCCTTGGAGCTGACGCCGAATAACCGGGCGTTCCTGGCGCGCTGGCTGCGCGAATTGGTGACGGTGCCGGGCGATGTGCTGACCAGTCAGGACAATGAGCTGCTGGACGCCGCGCTCGCGGCTCTTGCGGAAATACCGCAGGACGAACGAACGATATCGGCGCTGCGCTCGATGCTGCCGGTAACGGACCTTGAGGGCATTGGCCCCCGTCTCGATCGCTGGGCGCTTGGTGGCGAGCTGGATTGGGTGTTCGACAATGACGAAGATCAGCTCGCGCTCGATACGAGCCTGGCCGGCTTCGATATGACTGATTTCCTCGACAATGAGGCAATTCGGCCGCCGCTCATGTCGTATCTGTTTCACCGGATCGATACGGTGATCGATGGGCGGCCCACAATCGTCGATATTGACGAGTTCTGGAAGGCGTTGGGCGACCGCGCTTTCACGACCTTCGCCCGCGACGGTCTCAAGACCTATCGGAAACGCAACGCGATGATGCTGTTCGGCACGCAAAGCCCGGTCGATGCGCTCAACAGCGACATTTCGAGCACGATCGTCGAACAGTGCAGCACCAAGATTCTGCTGCCCAATCCGGCTGCGCGTCGCGAGGATTATGTCGATGGGCTCGCGCTGACCGAAACCGAGTTCGATCTTATCAAGCACGAATTGTCGGCGGAAAGCCGCCGTTTTCTCATCAAACAGGCGCATAATTCCGTTGTGGCCGAATTGGACCTTGGCGGCCTCGATGACGAGCTGGCGGTGCTTTCAGGCCGCGCCTCGACCGTTGAATTGCTGGACCGTCTGCGTGCGCAGGTGGGCGATGATCCAGACTTGTGGCTCCCGCTGTTCCACGAACAGCGAGCCGGACTGCGCTGAATGGAGGAAGCAATGACTTTTACTCGGAAACTGGCGGTCCCGATACTTGCTGGGGCGGTGTTGGCTGCAACTCCTGCTGCCCACGCGCAGATTGCGGTGATCGATAGCAGCAATCTCGCCCAGGCGCTCAACACGGCGCGGAACACGCTGGCAACGCTGGAAGAGGCACGGCGGCAAGTCGAGGAAGCCCAGCGCGCCTATGATGCAATAAATGGACTGATCGATATCGAATCGATCGCTCCGGACCTTGCCAACGGCGCTATGCGGGGTGGTCTGCCCGATGGACTGCAAACCGCCGCTGATTATGTCGGTGATCCGCGCGCCATTCAGGGCGTGCTGGGCGCGCGCGTAGAGGAAGTATTCGCCTCCTATGATTTCGGCACCGGCAGCCCGTCGAGCGAAGCATTCGAGGACGCTGGCTATGCGGCGGCACGCGATGTGGCGGTTGCCGAAGACGGCATGGAACGGGCGATCGTGCGGGCCGAAGGAATCCAGGAGCTGGGCCAACGGCTCAACACTGCTTCGACGGCGAAAGAGGTTGGGGCGGTGAACGCACGCGCGGCGATCGAGGGTGCGGCCGCGGCGAACGAAACCAACCGCCTGCTGTCGATTGAAGCGCAACGCCGGGCACAAGCTGCCGCTGCATGGCGTGCTTCGGAATCGCGTCGCTCACGCGAAAACGATGAAAATCGCGAGCGGGCGATCGAGGATATCTACGGAGCAGACCAATGAGGATGATTCTTCCTTTGGTCGTCATGGTGAGCTTTTTGGCTGGCTGCGGTGGTACGGCGAATACGGCGGATGATGCGGACCCAACGGTCTCTGAAACTGACCGGGGCAGCACCTTCCTTGAGCGCGAAAAGCGGCGATCCGAGGAAAACGACGCCAATCGCGAAAAGGCGTTGCAGGACATCTATGGCGTAGCGCCTGATGATGCCGACAGCGACCAGGATAACGGCGCCGACTGATGGGTGTGTTCGGCACCATCTACGATACGCTCGATGCGATCAGCGGCACAGCGGTAGCAGACGCGGCCGCCAACGCTGCCAGCCTTGCCCAGGGCGCTGTCGTAGCTGGGATCGGCGTCTATATGCTCGTTGCCTGTTATGCCGTCTTGCGCGGCATAGCAGGCGAGGGCTTTGGGCACGTCATCACGCAGGGCATCAAGGCGTCCCTTGTCCTGCTGGCGGTCACGAGTGGGATAGGCGGCGTGACGGCCGCGAGCGTAAATGGATGGCCCGACCAGCTCGGCGGCGGTGCCGCTGGCAATGTCGGTGCTCAAGCCGATCAGTTCACGTCCAGAATCACAAGCGATTTAACAGAAGCCATCGACGAAATCCGCGATGAAATCATTGCGGAAGGGGAAGAATCAGGCGGTGTATTCGGATTTATCGACGAGAGCACGGCGGTATTCGCAGCTTATCTGACGTGGGGCATTTTGATGATCGTCGCGATCTTCCCGATCGCTATGGCTCATTTTTTGGCTGCGATCATGGTGACGATCGCCGTCTTTTTGAAATTCGCCTTGGCAGTGACAGCGGCGTTCGGCCCACTCTTTGTTGGCCTGCTCCTGTTCGACTCGACACGGCCGATGTTCTTCACCTGGCTTCAAGCGGCGCTGTCTTATGCGCTGGCGACAGTCATCCTCGGCATCACGATCGGTTTTATATTTGACGTGGGCAATGCGACCACTGACACGATCCTCAACAGCATCGGTGGCTATAGCGGCGCGAATGTCGATGCCACGATCATTGCGATGCTGGCTCTCACTGGCATCTACTTCGTCGGCCTGTTCTTCGTTCTGCAAGCGCAGGGCATCGCTCAAGGTATGTCAGGTGGGGGTGGTGGCAGCGGCGCCGGTGTCGCCGGCGCGCTCATCCCCAGCACCTTCACTGTCCGTGCCCTGACGCGCGGAGCATCGGGCGCGGTTTCCAGAGCAAGTTCGAGATTTGGTGCTGCGGGTCGCGGTGTCGGGACCGCTGCCGGCAATGCAGCGCGCTGGGGGTCTATTGCCTCGCGGCGCGGGATGGCTGTGGCCAACAGGGCAGCAAGAATGCGGGCGTTCCGCGCACAAACGGGAAGGTAGGTCGATCATGAAATATGCGGTTTTGGGAGGATTGCTGCTGGCGCTCGCAAGCTGCGCGTCTGGCGGTGGCCGCGCCACGATGCGTGGTTGCGACATAGGCGATTCACGGCCTGCCAATCCCTATGGCTCGGTTTTGGTGCCGCCCGCACCAACAGCGCCCGCTCCCGAAGATGATGAGGGAGCTGAATAATGGCCGCTGGTGTCACAGACGAAAAGCTCAAGGAATATTTCGAGCGGGTCGAAAGCTGGGACAGCCAGGAAGCCCGCCGTGCGCGCAATGAGAAGCGGCGCGCCTATATTTTCGGCGGCGTTGCCAGCGCGATCGCGTTGGGCACGATCGCGCTCTATGTCACGTCGCCGCTCAAGACTGTCGAGCCTTATGTCATTCGCGTCGATGAACGCTTGGGTGCGGTAGATGTCGTTTCGGTGGCCCGCGATACCGAAGTCATCACGGGTGAGGAAGCGGTGCGCAAATACTTCCTCGCCAGCTACGTTCGTTCGCGCGAAGCATGGATTCCGGGCGCGAATGAAGAGCTTTACCGCTCCGTCATGTCGCAATCTGCGGTGCCCGTTGCGCAGCGCTTTAGATCTTCGCGCGATCCGAGTTTCCCGCGTTCGCCTGCCGTCCTTTATCGTGACGGGGAAAGGGTGAATGTCGTCATTCGGTCTGTCAGCTTCCTGTCGGATGATGTCGGGCAGGTGCGCTTTTCGGAAATCGTGCGCGGGGGAGGGGTCGGCGATCGGCGCAGCGATTATCTGGCGACGGTCACGTTCGGCTTTTCGGAAAGCCCGACAAGCGATGCCGCCCGCTTCTACAATCCGCTCGGATTCGTCGTCACTGATTATCGTGTCGATAGCGAGCTGGGCACTCAAATTCCCGACGATGCGGGAGCGCTGTGATGCTCAAGAAACCGCTCATCGCTGCCATTCTCGCTGGTCTTGCCAGTGTGCCGGCGCTCGCAGAAGAAGTCCCCGCGCCCGGCACCTATGACGCGCGCCTGCGGGTCGTGGATTACAATCCCAACCAGGTTTTCAAGCTGCGCGGCTCGTTCCGCAACGCGATGGAAATTGTGTTCGAAAATGGGGAGGAAGTGGTCAATATCGCAGTGGGGGATGCGGTGAGCTGGGAAGTGGCGCCTAGCGAAAACTTCATCTTCGTGAAGCCACGCGAGGCCGCCGGCCCTACCAATATGATCGTCACCACGACGATGGGCAGCGAAACCCGAATCTACCATTTCGATCTGTCGATCATCGGCAGTGGCCAGAGCGAGCAGAGCGGGGTGCATTTCGGTGTTCGGTTCCGCTATCCCGAGGCGGAAGCCCGGCGCGCGGCATTGGCGCGGTTGCGTGCCCAGAAGCAACAGGCATTGGCAGTGGAAGCGGCCGCCGTCGAGCTGGCGCTTGATAGCGCCCTCGTGATCGGCCCGCGCAATCTCGATTATCGGATTTCGGGTTCGCAGGCGATCGCGCCTTCCGAGGTCAGCGACAACGGCACCGCAACAGTTCTGCGCTTTCCGCGCAATCAGGCGGTGCCGGCGATATTCGAAGTGCTCCCCGATGGGTCCGAAGCGGTCGTTTCCTACACGGTCAGCGGGGAGTTCGTGATTATCAACAAACTCGTGCGCCAGATCCGCTTGCGATCTGGCGAGGCGCTGGCTTGCATCTGGAACATGGCGCCGCCCGACTATGGCAATGACCTGGGGACCGGCACGATTTCGCCCGAAGTGATCCGCGAAGTCGGCGAAGGAGGCCAGTGATGGACAAGACAATGTTGGATTCAACGGTCGTCGATGAAGTCCCGACCTATGCCAAGACGCGGACCGCCGAAACGGAGCGCGAGGAAACGGTAACGGGCAGGGCAGGACGCACCGTCAATTGGAAGGTGATGGCGCTTGGCGCTGTCGCCTTCGCGCTGATGTTCTTTTTGATCCTCGCGGCGCTTGGCAGCGATGAAGATGTCGTCGAGGAACAGGAAATCGAGCCGGTCAACATCGATGCCGCTACCGCTGCGAACGATCCCGCCGTGCTCGATACATCCGCGCTGGGTGTGCCGCCGCCCGGCACGGCCGACAGCGAAGTGCCGGCGCTCGATGCCGATGGGAATGAAATTGTTGTCGATGACCGCGAACGGGCGATGACCGAAGCGGAGCGGCGGCGCGCCTTGTATGAGGCGCGCCTGGCCGAGCGCCGTGCTCTCGAAGAATCCATGCGCCGAGCGCCGGTTCTCGTTACGTCGAACGGCGGGCAAGCTCTCCCCCAGCTCGCCGCCGCCCAACGTGGCCAGTCAGGGCAGGGCGGCCGTAGCGACCAAAGCGAGCCTCGCTCGCAGACGGCATTGGAGGAATCCCTGCAGGGGCGCTCGATCCGTAGGATCGGTGCCGGAACGCAAATCAATCGGAATTTTTCGATCGAGGCGGGTGCGCAGATACCATGCATTCTGCAGACGGCGTTGGATTCGACTCTCTCGGGTCTCGTTACCTGCGTCGTCTCCGACGACATTCGCTCCGCCACGGGCAGCGTCATCCTGATGGAGAAGGGAACCCGGATCGTTGGGGAGTATCAGGGCGGGCTTAGGCGTGGCCAGGCTCGCGTTTTCGTGGTCTGGAACCGCGCTGTCACGCCTCAGGGCGTATCGATGGAGCTGTCTTCGCCCGCGGCCGATGCACTCGGCCGCACCGGCATTCCGGGCGATGTCGAAACCTTCTTCTGGAAGCGTTTCGGCGCGGCGCTGCTGCTTTCGGTCGTAGGAGACGCCGGAAATGCGCTGTCAAATTCGGTATCGGGCGCACGGGAAGTGACCAACGTGCCGGATAATGTCGCCAGCGAAGCGATCCGGGCGCAAGGCAATATTCAGCCGGTTCTTCGTGCCCCCCAAGGGACCAATGTAGTCATCCTGGCCGCGCACGATCTGGACTTTTCGACGGTCTATTCGCTCCGGCTGCGACGGTGAATGTCGCAGCGGTTCGATCCTCGGCTTCTCCACGCCCACTTGCAACCGATCGCCGGGCTGCTCAAAAGTAGCGATATCACCGAGCTGGTCGTCAACAAGCCGGGGGAAGTCGCCGTTGAGAGTAAGGCGGGGTGGGTCTGGCACGAAGTGCCCGAACTCACCGATAAGGTGCTGGTCAATCTCGGCCGCCTGATTGCCAATTCCACGAACCAGGTTCTCGATGCAAACAGGCCGCTCGTGTCTGCCGTCCTGCCAGACGGAGAGCGCGTCCAGGTCGTCGCTCCGCCCGCCGTCGAGGCGGGGCGGTATTCGCTCACGGTCCGCAAGCCCTCGGTGGTCGATCTGTCGATGGACGATCTGGAAAATGGCGGCCTGTTCGATTCTGTCACGAAGCCGGGCGAGCAAGATTCGCCTTTGCAAAAAGAGCTGGGCGACCTCTACCGGGCGGGGAAGTGGTCCGCGTTCCTCAAGCTGGCCGTTAATGCGCGTAAGAACATCCTCATCAGCGGTGCAACCGGCTCTGGCAAGACGACGCTCTCAAAGGCGCTGATTGCCCATATCCCGAAAGAGGAACGGTTGCTGACGATCGAGGACACGCGCGAGCTGACCGCGCCGCACCGTAATGTCGTTCACATGCTTTATTCCAAAGGCGGGCAGGGCAAGGCGGCGATTTCCGCAAAGGAACTGCTCGAAGCGAGCCTTCGGATGCGTCCTGACCGCATCCTGCTGCAAGAGCTGCGTGACGGGACCGCCTTCTATTATTTGCGGAACGTAAATTCAGGGCATCCCGGCTCGATCACCACGGTTCATGCGGACAGCGCGACGCTCGCATTCGAGCAACTGACGCTGTTGGTGAAGGAAAGCGAAGGCGGCTCCGATCTGGCGCGCGACGATATTCGCTCGCTGCTTCGGCTGCTCGTCGATGTCGTGGTCCAGTGCAAGAAACATGACGGCAAATTCATGATTACGGAAGTTTGGTATGGCGGCGCGGACGAAAGCAAATAATCCCTGGCTCTGGTTGGCCATCGCCTTGGGCGTGACGCTTTGGCTGTTCCTCGCCGGCCTCGGTGCTGTCATCGCATCGGGGGCATTCGATCCCGATATCAATCCGCTCGGTATTCCATCCTTCGTCATCACGAACTGGCATTTTGATGCTGTCCGCCAGGGCTTTTTCATCGGTGGCGGCGTAACGGCCGCAATCGCGGCGCTGCTGGCGCTGCTCATATTCCGCAAGCCAGTGAAACTGCATGGCGATGCGCGCTGGGCGACGATGGCGGATATCAAAAAGGCCGGTCTTCTCGCGCCCGATGGCCTGCTGCTCGCCTCCTTTAAGGGCAAAATATTGAAGCTTGGGGGATCGGAGCATGTGCTTGTGGAAGCTCCCACGCGCGCCGGCAAAGGCGTCGGGATCGTCGTTCCCAATTTGCTGCAATGGAAGGATTCAGCCGTCATTCTCGACATCAAACGCGAGAATTGGGAGCTGACGGCAGGATATCGGGCAGGGCTCGAACAGACTGTCTTCATGTTCGATCCGCTCGATCCGCGTTCGGCCCGGTTCAACCCGCTCGGCCACATTGATCGATCGGATGACGAACGGGTCATCGACGAGCTGCAAAAGATCGGCACGATGCTCTATCCCGAGCCGAAAAACGCCGATACCTTCTGGATGGACAGCGCGCGCTCGGCCTTTATCGGCATCGGCGCCTTCGTTGCCGCCCACCATGACGAAACGGCACCGGGCGGCTTCCTCCCGTTCACGATCGGCGAAATTTACCGGCAGGCGACGCGTGCAAACGGAAAGGCGCTATTCTCCAAGATCGTGTCGGGGAGGGCGGGCGATATCCCGCCTCTGTCGAGGCAATGCGTAAATGCCCTAGCAGATTATATATCCAGCTCCGACAACACACATTCGAGCATTCGCCAGACGCTGACCTCACGCATCAATCTGTGGCTTTCGGCCGATGTCGATCGGGCCACGTCCGAAAGTGATTTCGACCTCGGCGCGCTGCGCACCTTCAAAACCTCGATCTATCTGTGCGCATCGCCCGAGAACATCGAGCGCGTCATGCCGCTCTACAATCTCATGTTGCAACAGGTCATCGACCGTAATGTTGCGGAGCTACCCGATCGCGACCGTCATCCCTACCAGGTGCTGCTGTTGATGGACGAATTTGCGCGGCTCGGATCGGCAAAAATGATGGCGCAGGCGTTCTCATTTGTCGCTGGCTATGGCCTTCGGCTGATGCCCGTGATCCAATCGCGATCGCAGCTCAAGGATATCTATGGCGAGCATGTCGCTAGAGAAATCATCACCAATTGCGGCGTCGAAGTTATTTTCGGTGTCAAAGAGGACGATATCGCCCGCGAACTGGAATCGCGGATCGGCACATATACCTACAAGGCGAAGGCCAAAAGCCGGAAACCGTGGGACGCATTCCAGGGGACGATAACCGTCTCCGACCAACGGCGTTCGCTGCGCAATGCGCGGGAAATCACCGATATGAGCGAAAACAAGATGCTCATTCTTCGCGCCGCCACGCCCGCGATCGAGGCGGACAAGCTGCGCTATTTCGAAATTCCCAAGCTGCAACAGCTCTCCGAGATTAAACCGCCGCAGCTCGAACTGCGCCGGCCTGCGCCCGGCATGGAAAAGGCGCTCGCCGCTTCGCCTGTCTTGCCGGCGATGCCGCCAATCGATCCGGACACCGTTCCCGATGGAGGCGAAGATTTGCAGCGCTGGATCTTGGCCAACTTTTATGAGCCCTCGGAAGGAGATGAGAAATGGTAAGCGGTGGCAAGGTGAACAATGGCGGTTCAACGGGTGGCCAAGTTCCAGCGGAAGGGGCTGCCAGCCCCAAGGATCCCGGCAAGAGCGCGGGCGAGAATGCCGGCCAGGCGCGCCCCACAGGACGGGGTGGGGAGGGCACCGATCTGATCCGCCAGCAGCTCGAACAGGTCGCAGCACGGAAATTCCCCGGCGACAATGCCCGCGCGGCTTCCTTCATGAAGGAAGCCGGCAAGGCGATGGCCCGTGCCGAAAGGGACGGTATGACCCCAAAGCCGCGCGGCCATGATCGACCCCAGGAACAGGAAGCATCGCGCTCGCGCGATGGCGACAGGGACCGCTAGGCGCGCCTCTCGGACCGTTGCCCACGATATGGGCTATCTGGTCCGGGTGCGACGCGAATATTCATCCTCGACCAGTTTCAGCGCCTCTGACGCTTGATGCACATAGGGGTCGCCGGTTTCGATCTTTTCACGATAGAATTGACTGTGCTCACGGAGCTGGGCGTCGGTGTAGGATTCCAAACGCTCCTTCACCGTAGCGAGCGCTTTCATGGCCTTTGGCTGCGGCCCATGTTCTGGATAATTCTCGCGAAAAAGCGCGGCCGCCTCATGCTCAAGTATATACGCCGGCAAGGAGTCCATCGCTTCGAAGCGAGCATAAACCTCGCCGATCGCAGCGAAAATGATCTTCTGGCCCTCCTGAATGCGCGCAAGATCGCGCTCGATGGCTTCCAAGGAAGGCGGCGCGCTGGGCTCTGCGCCGGCAACGTCATCGAGCTTGCCCAGGACCTCGCGCAACAGCGCGATAATCACGTCTTCCTTGCTGCTCATCGGCCTCGATCCTTATCCTGGCGCATCTCGCGCAACCGCTCTCGCATTTCATTCAGCGTCTTGTCGTCGCTGCGCGGCTCGGTCGGCTTGCCGGTGGCCGGTCTGTCAGGTTTCTGATCGCGTTCGCCCCGATCGGTTTGCCGATCGCCGCGCACCTTCGCCAACATCTCACGCAATTCACGCTCGTTGCGCAGGCCGCCAAGCATCTCCTGCAATTCGCGGAGCTGCTTGTCGTCCTGGCCGGAGGCTTTGCTGTCCGGGCGGGCTTCACCCGCTGCGCCTTCGGCGGCCGATGTGCCATCGGTCGGGTTCGTCGACGAGGGCCGGTGGCCAGCCTCGCTGCGCTCGGTCGCCTTCGGCGGCTGCTCTGCTCTGGCGGCGTCGGCGTCACGGGTGACGGCTTTGTCAGCGACAAAGCGAGCAAGGCTCGACGCCGCTTCGCGCGCTTCCGGGGAACCATTCTTGTGTAAGTCCTCGATCGCCTGCGCGTAGATGGCCAGAACGCCGTTGCGGGTCGCCTCGGCGATCGGTGCGCGCCCGTTCTTGTCGATCGGCTTTCCAGCCTCCCGCATCTTGCGCGCCTTGATGCTTTCTGTCGGCCGATCGGCAAGCCTGGCTTTCCGGCTCGTCGCGTTGGCATCGATTCCGCGCTCGCGCAGCTCGGCTGCAAACTTTTCACGATATCGCTGCAAGTCCTCGCGCTTCGGATAGTGTCGGCGCTGCGTGTCGCTATTGCGCGTGGCGTAGGTGAAATGGACGTGCGGGCTGTCGGTGTCGGTATGCACCGCCATGACATATCGATGCCCGGCGAACTCGTCTTTCACCAGCGCCCTGACCGCCTCCTTGAGCTTTTCCGGATCGGTCCCGCTGGGCATCGAAAACGTAATCGAGCGTGAAACCGCACCCTTTCTTCGGTCGTCGCCAGACATGGCGAACGCCTCCCATTCGCGCGCCCGATCATACATGTTCTCGATGCCCTGGAGCTTTTCGCCGCGCTCGTCCTCCAGCTCGAACTTGTGTTCGTCCTCGCGGTCCTCGCGCGCGATATAGACCATATTGGAACCGGTGTGGGAGGCGCTGCCCTGGGTGCCCGTCACCTTCACCATGACCTCGGGCGTGCGCTTGGCGGTGCGGTTCACCGTGTTCAAAAGCGCCGTCTGATTGCCACCGCCACCGGCTCGGCCGCGCCCTCGGCCGCCACCGGCTCGCAATGACCCAAGACCGGGCACGCGGGGCGCGGCGCCGCGATCGGCCGAGCCGGTCTTGCCGCTGATCGGCCGCCCCATGAGCTTCGCCAGCTCGATTTCTGTTGTGGGGGAAAAGTAGCTCATTTCACGCTGTGCCAATAAACGTAGTCTGCGGCCGCCATGCGCTCGATCGCACGTTGCCCCTGTTCGACGGCGATCATGATCGCCTCGCGGGTCGCGTCCAGCTCCTGCGCCGCCTCGATCATTTCGCGCGGATCGCCATCATTGACCGCTGCCATCAGGTGCCGCGCCGCGGTGTTCACATTGCGGCCGATCGGATTGATTTCCGCGCGGATCGAGAATGCCGCTTCGCGCACGTCCTTGGAATAGAAGAGGGCATTTTCCCCCCCGTCGTAATAGCGCGAGTGGATCAGCTTGCGGACGATATCGCTGGGCAACAGATGCTGCCTGGCCGCGTCCTCGGCAAGCGCTCGATGCTGCTTTCGGCCCACACGGACTTGAATCCGAATGCGCTCATTTTCATCCTGTTCGCCATCGCGCCGATCATCGGCCCGGGCGTCCGTCGCCGCCGCCAGCTCGCGTTTGATAAAGGCGCTGCGGGACAGGCCGGCGCTTTGTGCGGCCGCGTCAATCGCCGCCTTCAAGGCATCGTCGGCGCTGAAACTGACCATCGGCATCGCCGTCTCCCATAGCCCCGTGCAGCGGACTGCGAATTGCCCGATTATTAAATCGGAGCCATTTCGCTTATCCTGCCATCCCTTAATATTGCTTCTACCTACCGCATTTCCCTCCACACAACAAGCTCCGCTCCAAACGACGCGGAAGCGGCGGAAGGGGTGGGCAAGTTCGGGGTTTCAGAGACCGGCGCATTGCCGACCCAAACCCAAGCGCGACGCGGAAGGGGGAGAGCGGCTAGCTCGTTCCGATGCTAATGGTTGGAACCGCCGGGGGGACTATTTCCCGTCACCATCATAGTCGCCAGCTCGCACACCATCGCCAGCGAGGCCCAGGAGGACAAGCAGAAGGTGAGGGAGATAGGCAGCGACCAGGAGCATGGCGAAGAACCGGCCCCAGCTCCACAGATGCTCGCCGAACGTGCCGGCATCGGGCGCGATGATTGATGCGGCAATGGATGCGAGGAAACCGATGGCGAGAAAGCCGATCGCAAGCCATCCGATGAAGTTCCGGACGATGAGATAGAGGATCACCCAGGCAGCGAAAGCAACCCAGCCCCAATGGATGCCGAGCGGGTCAGCGATATATGCGACCGGATTTTCCATTGCGATATCTCCTTGGGTTTCGCTTCCCCCCACGAACCCAAGGATGATGCGCTAAGGTCCGCGCAAAGGGGGTATATATCACGCTACACCATTATTGGATGTTCTTTAATCGTTCATGTTCCTATCATAGCGCATGGGGCATCGGTAAGGCAAAAAAAGCCCGCGCCGGGGGGACGGCGCGGGCGTGCCGGTCTTTGTTGGACCGGGGGCTAGTTGAATATCGCTCCTGCTGCGGTGACGGCCGCGATGATAAGTCCGACCGATCCGACCAGCCACCGCAAGGCGATGATCTGCGCATTGAGGCTTTTGATCTCGGCCACCAATGCCGCATTGGCTTCGGCGATCTTCATGGCGATGTGCTCCTCGATGGCATCGACCGTCTGCTCGGCTTTGTCATCGTCGAGTTTAATGCTTTGCAGCGCTCGGAACAAGGTGACTTGCATCGGCTCAGCTCCATCGTGATTTGTGGAATGAAATCCGGGCCGGCACTGCCGGCCCGGATTGGCGGTCAGTCATCCGACTGCCCGCCGTCGCGATCGGCCTTGGCGAGGACGGCGCGACGATTGACGATCAGGTCCGTGCTGTAGATGGTCTCACCATTCTGCTCCCGCTTCGAGGGCTGAATCTCGCCATCGGTGGTGATGAGGTCGCCAGGATTGAGCTTCTTGGCCCAGGCGATATCGGAGCCGAACAGGGTCAGCTCGACCCAGGTGGTCGTCTGCTGATATTCGCCCTTGTCGTCCTTGCGGTTCTTGTTGACCGCCACCGAAACGTAAGCGACCTTCTCGCGGATGGTGGTCTTGCCGACCCGGCCGCGTACATCAAATTCAGCTACATTCTGCATTTCAATTCTCCATCTGTCGGGGTCATTCCCGATAATCTCCGGCGTGCCGGGGAGCCGACGCGGGCAAGCGAAAAAGGGGAGGGTCCGCGCCGCAGGCGTGGAAACCGCAGGCCGCCAGGCCGGTTTTTTGCTTGCCCGCATTAGGCGGCTCATCGGCTAAGCGATTATCGAGATGGGAATGATCCTATCAGATGGGTTCGGATGCCGGCGCCCGAATTTGAACGCTCGTGCAGCTCGCACCTTCATGAAACCGCTTTCGGTGGCAACGACCGCAGAGATGGCCATGCGATATCAGCGAACGCGGTTATTCGTGGTTATTTATAATAATTATACAATAGTAGCCGAATATATGGTACTGAATGCACATGAATAAATTTATATATATGAGCACAATAATTTCTTTAATTTGCAGCATTTGCGAGTTAATTTCTTTTTTATTGCGAGCTTTAAAAGCACGAAACCGTCGGGAGCTAAAATATGAGCCATCTATTGTCGCTTGGGACGTAGTGCAAATTGGACAGCCGCGCGGCCTACTCGGAACAATAGGCAAAAAACCTCAAGGCCTAACGTCTCGTGACAGAAGCGCTTTATAAAATCGTGTATTCGATTTACTCAGACTCAACGATCGAATGTGCCGCAAAGGAGATCAAACTTGTCGGATAGACTGCTGGTTTTGACGCTAACGTCAGCCTTTTTTCTGACATCTTGCGATGGCCAGCCTCAAGAGCTCACTGAGAAACCAAGTGCGGACGATTTCTGCAAACAAACCGATGCATTTTGCTCGGAAGCCAGAGGGTACGCTGTCGAGCCCGACGAACATGTGAGATATGCTCCAAATGCAAAAGGACAATCAGCTCCAGAAGTTTTTGACTTTGTATCAAGCTTCGCGTGGAAGAGAGAATTTGAAACATCTGATGAATACAAAAATCGAATTTCTCAACTCACAGATAAAATTAAAACGCGCTTCGGTGAAACCATAGTGTTCAGACCCGAAATGATTTCGGCTCAATATGATGCAGATCATAGCGAGCTAAATTTCGATTTATCACCTGACGTAAGGCTTGAGGTTGGTCGAGGCGGTCACGGCCATGACTGGTTCGTAACTGTCGGAAGTCAATGTACAAACCTAGTAAACGTTAAAATGGAGCGCGCTGATGCGCGCCTACTGCTCGAAAAAATCCGCCAGAAACCTGGCACTTATGAGATCGAAGCCGCCACTTATATGGTGGGCCATCTTGATTTTAAACTATCCACATCAAATGCCTTAGCCGAGGAGCTTGGCTGGGGTTTCTACCAAGACAGAAACTTTCTTCCTCAGGGTGAATACGACGAAATTCCGTTCGTTGCATCACGTCTCGATATTGTAGAACTTTCTACAGGCCGAAAGCTTAAGTCTTTTGACTGCAAATCTTAAGTCACACACTGGCGTCCAATTCTATAGCATGTGAACCGCAAATGTTTTACCCGTTTATCCCCTTGACGCATGTAGAACAAACTGGCATAAACTGATGCATGAGCAAGAGTCCCTCCGCATCGCCTGACTTCTCGGTTCGCGAGTTCTTTCAGCGCTTCCCCGATGAAGACGCCTGCCTTGAGCACATCATGGCGGTTCGCTTCGGTGGCACCCGCTTTGACTGCCCCAAGTGCGGCACGGTCGAGAGCACCTTTCACAAGCTGCAAAAGCGCCGCACCTATGTTTGCGCCTCTTGCGGTCACCATGTGAACCCGACCGCTGGCACCATCCTTGAGAACACCAGGACGCCGCTCGTTTCGTGGTTCTATGCCATGTATCTCTTCTGCACGACGCGCCACGGTGTGAGCGGCAAGGAGCTCCAGCGCCAGCTTGGAGTGACCTACAAGACTGCCTATCGCATCGGTCAGCAAATCCGCGACCTTATGAGTAAGGCGCAGGGCTTTGACGCGCTGCTGACCGGCCACATCGAACTGGACGAAGCCTATGTCGGTGGTCGCCGGTCGGGCGGTTAGCGTGGTCGCGGCGCTCCCGGCAAGACGATTGTCATGGGCCTTGCGCAGCGCGGTGGCCGCATGAAGGCCGTGGTAATCCCCGACGTTCGCAAGGACACGCTGCGCGGTGTGGTGCTGGACAATGTGGAGCCGGGTTCCACCGTCTCGACGGACGAACTCTACAGCTACAACTTACTGACTGGTGATGGCTACTCGCACGGTGCCGTGAAGCACGGTCGCAAGGAATATAGCTGGTATGACTACCAGCGTCGCGAGAACTTCCACGTGAACACCGTGGAGGGCTTCTGGAAGCTGTTTAAGGCGTCGGTGCGGTCAACGCATGTCCAGATCAGCGGGAAGCACATGCAGCGCTATCTGGACGAGTTCACTTTCCGCGCGTCGAACCGGCACCGCGTGAACGGGATGTTTGACCTTCTGGTTGGGGCGCTGTGATGCGCCCCACCAGCGCTTCAAACTGAGCGCGATCGGCGGGGCCTACACCTGCCGCTTCCACCTGCGCGGTGAACTCTTCTAATCGGCCAGACGCAAGCGCCTCGGCTAGGGAAAGCTGTGCCATAGCCTTCTCTATAGACGGAATCTTTGGAATCTGCTAGTAAGCCCACCTAGGGCGAGATGCATCGCACCCCGCCCCGGTGGGCCCGACTAATGTGACGGTCTGCCACATGGGATACTCCTTTCTCCTAGCCATGAGAGGCGGGTTGGATTTCCCAAGGCCTTCGGAAGGTATCAGCTTCCAGTTGGCCATGGTCTGGGCCGGAAGCGTTTTCGCTTTCCGGCTCATTCTCTTTGTACTCATATTCCTGTAGAATTTGCAGCGCACGCTCGCGATCGGCAACAGTCCAACCGGATTTCCCGTGCCCCTCAACATCCTCACTGCGCGCTAGCAGCGCGCCGAGCGAGTTGACCTTGTTTTTACCCGATACCTCGTGTCCTCGCTTCTCGACATAATCCACGAGGTCCTTAGTTTTCATCAATCCTGCGCTGTGCACCATCGCTTCCAGTGACAGAAGAACTGAGCGACGGGTCTGCTCGGTGAAGCTTGTGATATCGACTTTTTCACGAGATCCACTGCTCGGCTTCGCTTTGTTAGAAGGCGCATGAGGAGCGCTATCGCTCGGGGCTTCTCCATATGCGGAAAGGAAAACACGCACAGCTTGGAGTTTGCGCAGGAGGTCAGCCTCCTCCTGCCGCATCTGCTCGACAATGTTCGCGTCCATACCATCGCTCCTTGTGGTGTGTTGTGTGTGTTGTAGCGGAACATTTGAGCATTGAAAAGCCCTGTCGCGCCATAAACCAACACGCACCGCAAGAATCCATTTGCGGTGAAGCGCTGCTGGCGCTATAAGGCACCTCGACGGTCCGCCGTCTTCTTCCTGAATCGCCCCTAGGCCCAAAAAGCCGGGGCGCATGGGGCGTCCCGGAGCCCGGGGCTCGTTCCCCGGACCCCAGGAGGTTGATATGCGGATTGCATGCAGCTGGCCGAGGGCCGTGTCGGTTACCGACTACTGGCGATTTCGGCTCGGGCGGTGGGAGCATGTTTGCTCACACTGTCGTTCGTACCCTACTCGTTGACGCGGCGTAGGTGACCTTACCTTGCGGCGGGCCGTCACTCTTAGACTCTTATTGAGCGCAGATTGCAAGCGATGATTGGTCTACCAGTCTGTAGGCTTAGTTATCTGCTGACCTCGGTTGCCGACCAATTCAGACGGTAGTTGTGCTCCTGCAAGCCGCGACGGAGTCACGTGTCGGACGAAGGAAGCATGAGCTTTTAGCCGCTTGTTCGGCTCGCGGCCATCGAGGCATACAAGCCCAACGATCTTGCCAGCCTCTTTCACAAGCTTCATGCATTCACAGAGATCAGTGTCCTGAGAGAAAAGCAGCGCCGCGTCATATTGATCTGTCAGACCATCATTGAGCATGTGCACGGCTAGATTAACGTCCGATCCCTTTTCCTCCGTGTCGTGAATCTGCACCATCACTTCCGGCGACCAGACGGGGTGCACAATTGGCCGCCACTTGGGCTTCGGAAGGAAACGGCCGTACTGGATCTCAACTTCCGGGATGCTTTCAAGAGCGCTGAGATACAGCTGCTGATCTCTTGGGGCGCTTGGATTGCCTGCTCGTGGGCTGATGCGGGCAGTGAAGTAGCGGACCTTGTCAATCGTGTCCTCCGGGGAGAGGAGCGACTGAGCTAGGCTCAAGGGATTGAGCCACTTGTATGGAGTTCGTTTCAGCGCGCGGTAATACAGGTTGAACCCGTCTACATATACACGAACACGCATCGCCTCCCCCTAAACGACAGAAGCCGCCAATCGGCGGCTTCTGAGCTAGCAGCACGCTGCTAGCGGGTATCTCTCTGTGGACGGGATATATCCCTGAGACCCTAACGATTCAATACCGAATTTGGCTACATGCGCCAAGGGGATAAACGGGATATTTTATCGCATGCAGCTAATATATTTATGAATGCTATCTTTATGATAGCCTGCGCCAAACGGTCGAGCGGCTGACGCCCAATCTTTGCGCAATCGCTGTCGGCTTCATTCCCTCATCGGCCAACGCTCGGACCTCGGCTGCATCGACGCTCGGCTTGCGGCCCTTATAGGCGCCGCGCTCCTTCGCCTTGGCGATGCCCTCCATTTGCCGCTCGCGCCGCAAATTGGTCTCGAACTCGGCAAAAACCCCCAGCATGTCGAGGAATGCCTTGCCCGCTGCCGTCGATGTGTCGATGGGCTGTTGGATTGCGCGAAGCGTCGCGCCCTTGTTCTTCAGCTCGCGAACTACGTCCTGTAGGTCGCCGATTGATCGCGCCAGTCGATCGATCCGAGTGACGACCAGCTCGTCACCGGGCTGAATGAAGTCAAGCACTGTGCGCAGCGCCTCGCGGCCTTTCGTGGACGTGCCTGAAATCGTCTCGGCGCGGACTGTAACGCAACCGGCCTCCATGAGTGCCTCACGCTGCAAATCAAGGTCCTGGTCGGCGGTCGAGACTCGGGCATAACCATAAGCAGCCATGAATGTGGTCCTGACGTTGCAATAGGGTCTAGACCATCGGCGATTATCGTTTCAAAATGACAATTGCAACCCTATTGCAACGCAGTAAGCGTTTCACCGGATGTTGCATTGGGGTATACCTCATTGGAACGTCAGGAATCGGCACGATAGCGATCTGTGGCGAATGACGGAGAAGGGGTGGTTTGCCGACTAACCGCTTGCGACGCTCTTGTAAGCAAGCGGAATTTCGTATCTTAATGAGTCGGCACCTTCGAAAATACGTTCATCACTACGACACCAGCTACTATCAAACCCATGCCCAGCATGGCGGGAGCATCAAGTTTCTGTCCTTGCAAAACCCAGGCCACGGCTGCGATCAGAACTATGCCGACGCCTGACCAGATTGCATAAGCAACACCCGTCGGGATCGTTTTCAGTGTCAGCGACAGGAAGTAGAAGGCAATCACATAGGCGGCACCGGTGATTAGACCCGGCACCAGCTTCGTGAAACCTTCCGACTGCTTCATGAAGGTGGTGCCGATCACTTCAGCGATTATGGCCAAACTCAAATAAACGTATTTCATACTCGCGCTCCACATTTGGTCCGGGAGCGCGAAACCTCATCGCGTCACACCGAACTTGGTTTGAACCGCTCCGGGATTGCCGGAGGCCATTCGGTTTAAATTATGCCGCCATGGGCGTGTCGTCCAGCATGGCGTAGTATCGTGCTTCAGCTTCGGCAGGCGGGATATTGCCGATAGGCGCGAGCAGGCGCCGGTTGTTGAACCAGTCGACCCATTCGAGCGTGGCGTATTCCACGGCTTCAAATGATCGCCACGGACCTCGGCGGTGGATGACCTCGGCCTTGTAAAGGCCGTTGATCGTTTCGGCCAAGGCGTTGTCGTAGCTGTCGCCAACACTGCCGACCGATGGTTCGATCCCGGCTTCGGCAAGACGCTCGGTATACGTGATCGAGACATATTGGCTGCCACGATCACTGTGGTGGATCAGGCCGCCACGGTGAACAGGCCGTCGGTCATGGATCGCCTGCTCCAGGGCATCGAGTACAAAGCTGGCATGCGCCGTTCTGCTCACCCGCCAGCCCACGATATAGCGGGCGTAAACGTCGATCACGAAGGCGACATAGACGAACCCGGACCACGTCGCGACGTAGGTGAAGTCCGAGACCCACAGCATGTTGGGTGCCGGTGCATGGAACTGGCGGTTCACCTGATCGAGCGGACATGGCGCTGCCTTGTCGCTCACCGTCGTCTTCACCGGCTTCCCCCGGATCACGCCCTGCAGGCCCAACTCACGCATCAGCCGTTCCACCGTGCAGCGGGCAATATCGAAGCCCTCGCGCTGCATCTGACGCCACACCTTGCGATACCCGTAGACCTTGAAGTTGGCATCGAACACGCGCTGAACCTCGGGCTTCATTGCTTCGTCGCGCTGGGCGCGTGGTGACAGGCGCGACGGATCGCGGCGCTGTGCGACACGCTCGTGGTAGGTTGATGGGGCGATCGGCAGAACCCGGCAGATCGGCTCGACCCCATACTCACCCCGATGCTCATCAATGAAGCTGGTCATCGCTTGAACGGGCGGTCGAGCTCCGCCTGGGCAAAATATGCAGAGGCCTTGCGCAGGATCTCGTTGGCCTGGCGCAGCTCGCGGTTCTCGCGTTCCAGCGCCTTCAGCTTGTCTGCAACCTCCACCGGTACGCCGGCACGCTTGCCGCTGTTCACCTCGGCTTTCTTCACCCACTCCAGCAACGTGTGCCCTGAACAGCCAATCATCGCCGCTATGGATGTGATCGCTGCCCACCGGGATGGATGCTCGCTCTCTTGGTCCAGAACCAGGCGGACTGCCCGCTCGCGAACTTCCGGTGCAAACTTGTTCGTCGTCTTGCTCATCGTAGACCCTTCCTCTCAGGAGTTAGGGCCTCCGACAATCCCGGGGCGGTTCAATATATCGAACAGATAGATCCACTCGCAGGTGTGGCGACGCGCTCAAATTCTAGCATGAGCATGCTCTATTCACGCCGACATGCAATTGCTGGCAACCTGTTCGCGCAATTAGTCGATCGGTTCTTGGATCACACGCAAATACGGTTTCTTTTCGTCCCAGCCATCAGGATATTTGGCTTTCGCATCTTCGTCCGACAAGGAAGGCGGAATGATCACATCATCACCCTTCTGCCAATTAACCGGTGTCGCTACACCCTTGCGTTCGGTGAGTTGGACCGAATCCAGCAGCCGGAGCACTTCATCGAAATTCCGCCCGCTGCTCATCGGATAAAGCAGCATGGCACGAATTTTCTTGTCTGGGTCGATGATATAGACAGCGCGGACGGTGGCATTGTCGGCTGCGGTTCGCCCCTCCGCATTGCCCGTTTCGTCGGCCGGCAGCATGTTATAAAGCTTGGCAACCTGAAGGTCGCTGTCGCCGACCACGGGATAGTCGACCTTATTTCCGCTCACCTCTTCGATATCGGGAAGCCAATCGCGATTATCCTGGCTGCTGTCGACCGACAGGCCGATAATCTTGGTGCCGCGTTTGGCAAATTCCTC
>Ga0310345_10000689_pt1 | contig 45374 bp, 39 predicted proteins | sample HC15DNA20500_MG_FD_204667 | JGI IMG/M metagenome (GOLD analysis project Ga0310345, IMG submission 204667) | Marine microbial communities from station ALOHA, North Pacific Subtropical Gyre - HC15-DNA-20-500_MG | ecosystem: Environmental > Aquatic > Marine > Oceanic | place: Pacific Ocean: North... | reverse complement strand
GACCGGACGCACTTGATCCGCCAGGCCATCTTCGCCTGCCGCAAGGGTGGGCGGGTGTCGATGCCCGCTGTCTATGGCGGCTATGTCGACAAATTCCCGCTCGGCGCGCTCATGGAAAAGGGGCTGACGCTCAAGACCGGGCAGACCCACGTCCAGCGCTATCTCGAACCGCTGCTCGCCGCCGTGCTCGACGACAAGATCGATACCACTTTCCTCATCAGCCACCGCCTGCCGCTCGATCAGGCCGCCGAAGGATATAAGATGTTCCACGATCAGCAGAATGAATGCACCAAGGTCGTCCTGAAGACGGAGGCGGCGCGTGGCTGAGAAGCTGGCGATCGTCACCGGCGCCTCCAGCGGCATCGGCCTGGAACTCGCACGCCGCGCGGCGGCCGATGGCTATGATCTGGTGATCGCCGCCAACGAGCCGATGAGCGAGGCGGTTTCCGAACTCAGCCGCGATGGCGTGAGCGTCACCCCGGTAGAGTGCGATCTGGCGACCTTCGAGGGCGTCGATCAGCTGCTCGCGGCGAGCGGCGAGCGGGTGCCGGACGTGGTGTGCGCCAATGCCGGCAATGCGATGGGCGGTGCTTTCCTCGATATCGAAGTGGGCGATTGGACCTATTCGATCAACACCAACATCACGGGCACGCTCTATTTGCTGCAGAATGTGCTGCGCGGCATGGTGAAGCGTAACCGCGGCAAAGTGCTGATCACCGGCTCGATCGCCGGCTACATCCCGGGGCCGTTCAACGCGGTCTACAACGCGACCAAGGCCTTCATCGATAACTTCGCCGATGCGCTGCGCAACGAGCTGAAGGAAAGCGAGGTAACGCTTACCCTGCTGATGCCGGGGGCGACCGACACCGAATTCTTCGCGCGCGCCGAAATGGAGGATACCGGCCTGGGCCAAAGCGCCAAGGCCGACCCGGTCAAGGTTGCCGAGGATGGCTGGAAGGCGTTGCAGTCCGGCCGCGATCGCATTGTCTCTGGCCTGTTCAACAAGGCGCAAGTCGCTGCCGCCGGCATCACCCCCACCCCGGTCATGGCCGAAATCCATCGCCACATGGCCGAACCCAAGGAGTAAGCCCGATGTCCGTTGTCGATAAAGTGATCGATGCGCTCACCCCGCCGGAAACCGAAGAGCAGCGGCTGGAGGCGCATGACAAGGCCCGCTCAGCGGCGTCGCCGGGCGATTGGCTCTCGATGGTGCTCGACCATCATGAGCAGATCTACGCGGCGTTCGACGCGGTAAAGCATGCCGGCTCGCCGGATGAGGCGATCACGGCGGAGAAGCGGCTGATGACGCTGTTCACCGGCCACGGCACCGCCGAGGAGACGGTGCTCTACCCCTCGCTCGCCAAGGATGGGCAGAAGGGCCATGCGACCCAGGCCTACACCGAGCAAGCGACCGCCAAGATGCAGTTCGCCGAACTCGAACGTCTGGCGCCGCTGAGCCAGGAATATATGGAGAAGCTCGGCCATATCGAAGGCGCGGTGAAGCATCACATTTATGAAGAGGAATCGATGTGGTTCCTCGACATGAAGGAAAACGCGCCCGCCGATTTGCAGCAACTGGCGACCGCGCGCTTCAGCGAGGAATATGAGCGCTATATGAACGGCGCCGAGCAGGCCGGGATCGGCGGGCTGGGCAGCCGCAACATGCCGGGCGCGGGCGGCAGCGCCGCGACCGCGACGAGCGGCAGCTCGGGTTCGAGCTCGAGTGATTTCGGCAGCGACCTGGGGAGCCGCACTGGTGGTGGCATCGAAAGCGGCGCGCAAGGGTCGCTCGGCGGATCGATGGCGGGCACCGGCGGCACCGGATCGGGCCTGAGCCCCGACTATGACCGCGACACGATGGGCACCGGCTCGATCGGCGGCAGCAGCGGGATGGGCAGTTCGTCAAGCAGCAGCGCGACGCGCAGCACCACGACCGGCGGCAGCAACGCTTCCTCGGTCGGCAGCGGCAGCTACGACACCGCCGAGACGGGGCAGGGCGATATCGGCCCCAATGGCCGCCCGACGACGCAGCAAGGCGGCGCGGGCCAACTCGCCGATAAGATGGCGCGCGATGAGGGTGTCACTGGAGAAAGCGGCTTTGGCGGCCAGGGCAGCACGGGGGGCACCGCCCAGGACAAGGGCTCGCTATAGCTTGCGCGCCGGCCCCGCCAGCGCGCGGGGCCGGTTCTCTCCCGATTTGCAAGGATGCGTCGCCCCAGCGAAAGCTGGGGCCTCGCGCTACCGCCGCGCTTCAGCGGCCAGAGGCCCCGGCCTTCGCTGGGGCGACTCTCTAGCAAGATCAGCTGGCGGCCGCCCGCGGCGTCTCCACGCGTAGCATCGCGAGCGCCGCCAGCGCCATCACGGCGGCGGCGAAACCCATGGTATAGATCGGCTGGCCGGGGAAGAAGGCCTTCATGATCGATCCCATCACCGTCGCGACCAGCAGCTGCGGCACCACGACGAAGACGTTGAACAGCCCCATATAAACCCCGAGCTTCGCCTGTGGCAGCGCCGAGGCGAGGATCGCATAGGGCATGGCCAGGATCGAGGCCCAGGCGATGCCGATGCCCACCTCCGCGATCAGCAACTGGTGCTGATCGCGCAGCAGGAAGAAGCTCGCATAGCCCGCCGCCCCGCATAGCAGCGCGATCACATGCGTGCGCCCGGCGCCGATCCGCTTGGCGAGCCAGGGCAGCAGGCTCAAGGCGGCGATCGCGGCGACGCCGTTATAGGTCGCAAACAGCACGTCCACCCAATTGCCCGCCGCCTGGAACGCGGCGCTGGTCGAATCGGTCGTGCCGAAGCTGCGCTCGGCGACGACGGCGGTGGTGTTGATCCACATGATGAACAGCGCGGACCAGCTGAAGAACTGCACCAACGCCAACCGCTTCATCACCGGCGGCATCCCGCCGAAATCGCCGACGATATGCCCCAGCAGGCGCGGCTGCCGCCCCGCGCGGGCGCCGCTGATCGCGACGATGCTCGCCAGGCCGTAAGCGGCGAGCAGCGCGCCGAGCAGATACATTTCCTTCTGCAGATCGAACCGGGCGACCGCCGCCGCCACGCCCGCCCCCAGGGCGATCCAGGCGAGGCTCGAGGCGAAACCCCGCTCGGCGAGCAGGCGCACGGTCTCGCCCTCGCCCTCGCCCGCGCTTACGCCGAAGCGGCGCAGTTCCTCGGGGCTGTATTCGCGCGTCGTCAGCACCGTCCACAGCACGGCAGCGAAAAGCGCCGCGCCGCCGAACCAGAAGGCGTAGCGCACGGTATCGGGCACCACGCCGGGCGCGGCGGTGTTCGCCACGCCCCACCATTCGAGCAATTTCGGGAAGATCGAGCCGATCACCGCCCCCGCGCCGATGAACGCGGTTTGCACCGCATAGCCCGCCGCGTGCTGCTCGGCGGGAAGCATATCGCCGACGAACGCGCGGAACGGCTCCATCGAGACGTTGAGCGAGGCATCGAGCAGCCACAGCATCAGCGCCGAGAAGAGCAGCGCCTCGCCGAGCGCGATGCTGGAGGCGAGCGGCATCACCAGCAGCGCCGACGCCGCGAGCACCGCGCCCGCGAAGAAATAGGGCCGCCGCCGCCCGAACCGTCCGAGCCAGGTGCGATCGGAGAAATGGCCGATCACCGGCTGCACCAGCAGCCCGGTGAGCGGCGCCGCGACCCATAAGGCGGGCAAGCTTTCCAGGCTGCTTCCCAGCGTTTGGAAGATGCGGCTCATATTCGCGTTTTGCAGCGCGAAGCCGATCTGGATGCCGAAAAAGCCGAAGCTGATGTTCCACAGGCCCCAGGCCGATTGGCGCGGCCGGCTATTGGCGATGTCTCTCACGCTCACTCTCCTGGGCGTAGAGGGTGACAGTGTGCGGCGGCGGGAGCAATCGGTTTTTGAAGGAAAGGCCCCTCCACCGCCCGCGATGCGGGCGGTCCCCCTCCCCATGGAGCGGTGCTCCATGGGGAGGATTTTAGGGTGCCGTCAAAATCCTCCCCTGCCTTTGGCAGGGGAGGGGGACCGCCGAAGGCGGTGGAGGGGCAAGGCGCTACTGCCGGATCATCGCCTTAACCGCCGGTCGATCGCCGCACCACCAGCTTGCCCGGCAGCGTCACGCTCGCCACCGCTTCGCCGCGGATCAGGCGCAGCAGCGTATCGACCAGGGTTTCGCCGGCGAGCAGATAATTTTGCGCGATCGTCGTCAGCGGCGGGTGAGTCAGGCTCGCCGCCGGGAGATCGTCGAACCCCACCACCGCGACATCGGTGGGCACGGCGAGCCCCAGCTCTTCCAGCGCCGCCAGCGCGCCGATCGCGATCGTGTCGCTCGCGCAGAACAGCGCGTCGAGATCGACTTGGCGGCGGACGAGTTCGTGCACTGCTTCATAGCCCGCCGCTTGCGTGTTGAGCGCATCCACCTGCAGCGCGGGATCGGGGATCAGTCCGGCGGCGCTTTGGGCCGCGCAGGCGCCGCGATAGCGATCATGGAATTCGGGATAATGATCGCTCGCCGCGCCGATGAAGCCGATCCGCCGCCGCCCCTGATCGATCAAGTGCCGCGCGACCATCGCCCCGCTCGCCAGATTGTCGCAGCCGATCACGGTGCCGGCGGCGCCCGGCTGGGGTGATCCCCAGCGCACGAAATGGGTGCCCTGCGCGACCAGCTGATCCAGCCGGACGCGATATTCCTCGAAATCGCCATAGCCGAGCCGAATGATCCCGTCGGCGCGGCGGCTATCCTCGTAATCGACGTGCCAGTCGCTCGACAGCTGCTGGAATGAGGTGAGCAGATCATAGCCCCGCAGCGCGCAGGTGCGGGTCAGCGAGCCCAGCATCGCCAGGAAGAAGGGGTTGATCAGCGATTGATCGGGGGTGGGGTCCTCGAAGAATAGGAGCGCGAGGGTGCGGGATTCGCGGCGGCGGAGCGACGACGCGTTCTTATCGACCTTGTAATTCAGCTGGCGCGCGATCGCCTCGATCCGCTTGCGGGTCGCTTCGCTCACCGAGGGGTTGCCGGAAAGCGCCCGACTTACCGTGGGTTGCGAAACACCGGCGAGCTGCGCGATATCGAACGAGGTCGGCCGATCCTTGATCGGCGCCGTCTGCCGCTCGTCCCTGTCGTTACGCAACATCGTTCACTGTCCGCCTCGCCCCGCATCCTAGCGGGCTTTGCTGCGCAACAAAAGCGGCGATGTGAATACGTATGTGCAGCTATTCACAAGTTTGGGCGGAAGGCGGAGAAGCAACGAGTTGAAATGGGGAGGGCGCATCCAGCGCTCGTGTTTTTATCACCCGACCCGCGGCCACAGGCCGGGGCGGGGCTTTGGGAGGGGTTGATGATCGGTATCACTCGTCGCCGCGGCTTGACGCTGGGCGCCAGCACCGTGGCTCTGGGCGTCGCGCTGCTCGGCAGCGGCACCGCTTTCGCGCAGGCGAGCGCGCCCGCGGTCGCGCAGCAAGGCGGCGCGTCGGAAGCGTCGAGCGACGAGGGTGGCGACGTCATCGTCACCGGTTATCGCAACGCGCTGCAAACCGCGGTCGGCGCGAAGAAGAACCGCGATCAGATCATCGAATCGGTCTCGGCCGAAGACATCGGCCGTCTGCCGGACGCCTCGATCGGTGAATCGATCGCCCGCCTGCCGGGTCTCGCCGCGCAGCGCATTTCGGGCCGCGCCGCCTCGATCTCGATCCGCGGTCTCGCGCCGGACTTCTCGACCACGTTGCTCAACGGCCGCGAGCAGACTTCGACCGGTGACAATCGCGCGGTCGAGTTCGATCAATATCCGTCGGAAATCATCAACCAGGTGCTCGTCTACAAGACGCCGCAGGCGTCGATCGTCGGCCAGGGTCTGTCGGGCACGGTCGATCTGCGCACCATCCGCCCGCTCGATACCGGCAAACGCATCATCGCCGTTGGCGCGCGCGGCACTTATGTCGATAATGGCAAGCTGAACACCAATACCGACGAGTTCGGCTACCGCGCGAACGGCGCCTATGTCGATCAGTTCTTCAACAACACGCTCGGCATCGTGCTGTCGGCCGCCTATAACAGCGAGCCCTATCAGAACCGCGAGTTCAACGCCTGGGGCTATGCCAACCGGCCCGAAGGTTCGGTGATCGGCGGCTCCAAATCGTACAACACTTCGGGCACGCTGGAGCGTCTCGGCATCCAGGGCACCATCCAGTGGCGCCCGATCCCCGAGCTGACCGCGACGATCGACGGCTTCTATTCGGACTTCAAGGAGCTGCAGATCAAGCGCGGCGTCGAGTTGCCGCTCGGCTTCAACGTCAACGGCGGGCCGAACGACGCGCGCCTGGTGGTCGGCACCGTGCAGAACGGCGTCATCACCAGCGGCACGTTCAACAATGTGAAGGGCGTCGTCCGCAACGACCCGTTCCAGCGCCGCGCCAATCTCTACGCCTTCGGCTACAATTTGAAGTACGAGGGCAAGGACGGCTGGACCGCCACCCTCGATCTCAGCTGGTCGCGCACCGATCGTAACGAGCTGGTGCTGGAAACCTATTCGGGCACCGGCCGCGGCCTCGGCAATGGCGCGACCGACTCGATCGGCTTCGTCAGCACGACGACGGGCACGACCTTCCGCCCGACGCTGAACTATGGCGACTATAACACGATCCTGCTCACCAGCCCCCAGGGCTGGGGCGGTGATCAAACCGCGGTCAACGGTCAGCGGATCGTCGGCGGCCAGGACGGTTATTACAACAACCGCGTCATCCGCGATCAGCTCGGCCAATATCGCCTCGAGATCGCCAAGGAACTGAACACCAATTTCCTCAGCAGCATCGTCGTCGGGATGAACTATACCGATCGCAGCAAGAGCCTGCGGCCGGAGGAATTCTTCCTGGGCCTGACCGCCAACACCAACGGCCAGACGAGCGTTCAGGTGCCGGCCCAGTTCCGCCAGGGCACCAGCAACCTGCAGTTCGGCCTGGGGCCGGTGATCAGCTATGATCCGCTGCAGTTGCTGAACGCGGGCATCTATACCCGCGTGCCCAACCCCTATGGCGACGTGGTGGTGAAGGCGTTCGACGTCAGCGAGAAGCTGTTGACCGGCTATCTGCAGGCGAACATCAAGTCCGATCTCGGCTTCGGCCAGTTGACCGGCAATATCGGCGGTCAGCTGATCATCACCGATCAGAATTCGAACGGCGCGACGGCGGTGTTCCTGGGCACCAACCCCAATGGGTCGCCGAACATCGGTGCGCGCTTCCGCAACGCCAGCGCCGATTATGTCGACTTCCTGCCCAGCCTCAACCTGTCGCTGCGCCTTCCGAGCGACTGGGTGTTCCGCGTCGGCGCCGCGCGCGAGATCATCCGGCCGCGGCTTGACGATATGCGCGCGACGCTCTCGTTCGGCGTGAACAATCAGTCGGGCATCGTCTCGGGCGGCTCGGGCAACCCGAACCTGCGGCCGTGGCGCGCCAACGCGTTCGACGCGACGATCGAGAAATATTTCGGCACCAAGGGCTATGTCGCGGTTCAGGGCTTCTACAAGGACCTGAAGAGCTACATCTATAATGTCGATATTCCGTTCGACTTCACCGGCTATCCGGTGCCCACGAATATCCCCGTGCCGATCATCTATCGCGGCTTCGTCAACGCGCCGATCAACGGTAGCGGCGGCAGCATCTACGGCGTCGAAGTCGCCGGCACCGTGCCGTTCGAAGTGATCTGGTCGGGTCTGTCGGGCTTCGGCATCACGGGCAGCGGCTCCTACACCGAAACCAGCATCCGCCCCGATCCGAACTCGCCGGCGGAAGATCTTCCGGGCTTCTCGAAGGTGGTCGGCAACGGCTCGGTATTCTTCGAGAAATGGGGCTTCAACGTGCGCGGCAGCGTCCGCTATCGTTCTAGCTTCGTCGGCGAACTTTCGGGCTTCGGCGCCAACCGTACCCGTCGCCGCGTGCTGGGTGAGACGATCTATGACGCGCAGATCGGCTATGACTTCAACTCGGGGCCGCTGAAGGGTCTGTCGGTCTATCTCCAGGGCCAGAACCTGGCGGATACGCCGTTGCGGACCCAAGATAACGGTCGGCCGTTCAACGTGATCGATTACCAGACCTATGGCCGGCGCTTCCTGGCTGGCTTCACCTGGCGCTACTGATCCTGTTCCGCCCGCCCGGACGTTCCGGGCGGGCGCCTTGTTCGAGTGAGTAACCCATGCCCGACGCGCGCATCCGCGAGATCGTGATCATCGGCGGCGGCACGGCGGGCTGGATGGCGGCGGCGGCGCTCGCGCGGTTCCTGGGGCGCGATGCGCGCGTGACGCTGATCGAATCCGAAGCGATCGGCACGGTCGGCGTCGGCGAAGCGACGATCCCGCAGATCAAGCTGTTCAACCAGGGCGTCGGCATCGCCGAGCCCGATTTCGTACGCCAGACCCAGGCGAGCTTCAAGCTCGGCATCGAGTTCGTCGGCTGGGGCGCGCCGGACCAGCGCTATATCCACGCCTTCGGCGCGGTCGGCTGGCCGCTGGGGCTGCTCCCCTTCCACCATTATTGGCTGCGCCACCGCGCGGAAGGCGGGGCGAGCGGGCTGTGGGATCATAGCGCCGGCGCCCGCGCGGCGGCACGCAACGCCTTCCAGCCGCCCGCCGATCGCCCCGGCCAGCCGGCGGCCGGCTATGACTATGCCTTCCACTTCGACGCGGGGCTCTACGCTGCCTTTCTGCGCCGCCATGCGGAAGCAGCGGGCGTCACCCGCATCGAGGGACGGATCGGCGGCGTGCGGCTGCGCGAGGATGGGTTCGTCGCGGGCGTAACGCTGGAGGACGGGCGGTCAATCGATGGCGAGTTGTTCATCGATTGCTCGGGCTTTCGCGGGCTGGTGATCGAGGAAGCGCTACACGCCGGCTATGAGGATTGGACCCACTGGTTGCCGTGCGATCGTGCGCTGGCGGTGCCGTGCGCGCGCGTCGAGCCGCTGACCCCCTATACCCGCGCCACCGCGCGCGAGGCGGGCTGGCAATGGCGCATCCCGCTCCAGCACCGCACCGGCAACGGCATCGTCTATTCGAGCGCGCATCTGAGTGACGATCGCGCGGCGGCGATCCTGCTCGCCGGGCTCGACGGCGCACCGCTCGCCGAGCCGCGCCCGCTGAAGTTCACCACCGGCAAAAGGCGCGCGATGTGGGTGAAGAACTGCGTCGCGCTCGGGCTGGCGGCGGGGTTCATGGAGCCGCTCGAATCGACCAGCATCCATCTGATCCAGGCGGGCATCGCCCGGCTGCTGAGCCTGTTCCCGCGCGCCGGCTTCGACCCGGCGGACATCGCCGAGTTCAACCGCCAGGCCGATTTCGAATGGCGCGCGATCCGCGATTTCCTGATCCTGCATTATCACGCCAATGGCCGGCCCGAACCCTTCTGGGCCGATTGCCGGGCGATGAGCATCCCCGATAGCCTGGCGCACAAGCTGGCGCTGTTCCGCGCCAATGGCCGCATCACCCGCGAGCATGAGGAATTGTTCACCGAACTCGGCTGGCTGCAGGTGCTGATCGGGCAGGGGGTGCTGCCCGCCGGCTATTCCCCGCTCGCCGACGCGCTGCCCACCGCCGATCTCGCACGGTTCCTGGGCGACGCGCGCGCCCATGCCGAGCGCGTCGCGGCGGCACTGCCCTCGCACGCCGATTTCATCGCGCGCCACTGCGCGGCGCCGCCGCTAGAGACGATCGCGGCATGATCCTGGCGCCGATGCCCGCGGCGGCGCGTTTCGCCGCATACCCGGCGGCTGTGCTGCGGCCGCTCGATTCCCTGATTTGCGTTGTGGAGACGAAATGAACCACATGACGCCGCACCGCGTCGCTCCCCGGCTCGCGCGCCCCTGGTGGCGCGGCGCGACGATCTACCAGATCTATCCGCGCAGCTTCGCCGATTCGAATGACGATGGGATCGGCGATCTGCCGGGGATCACCGCGCGGCTCGATCATGTCGCGTCGCTGGGCGTCGACGCGGTGTGGCTGTCCCCCTTCTTCCCCTCGCCGATGAAGGACTTCGGCTATGACGTGTCCGATTATCGCGGTGTCGATCCGATCTTCGGCACGCTCGCGGATTTCGACGCGCTGGTCGCGCGCGCCCACGCGCTTGGGCTGAAAGTGATCATCGATCAGGTCTATGCCCATACCTCGGACGCGCATGGCTGGTTCGCCGAAAGCCGCGCGAACCGCGATAATGCCAAGGCCGATTGGTACGTTTGGGCCGATGCCAAGCCGGACGGCTCGCCGCCGAACAACTGGCAATCGGTGTTCGGCGGCCCCGCCTGGACCTGGGACGCGCGGCGCGGCCAATATTATATGCACAACTTCCTGAGCAGCCAGCCGCAGCTCAATTGCCATAGCGACGCGGTGCAGGAGGCGCTGCTCGATGTCGCGCGCTTCTGGCTCGATCGCGGAGTGGACGGGTTCCGCGTCGACGCGATCAACTTCGCGATGCACGATCCCTACCTGCGCGATAATCCGCCCGCGCCGCCCAGCAACGCGCCGCGCACGCGCCCGTTCGATTTCCAGCTGCACAAATATAATCAAAGCCATGAGGATATTCCGGGCTTCATCCGCCGGCTGCGCGCGCTGCTTGATAGTTACGGCGCGACCTTCACCGTCGCCGAAGTGGGCGGTGCCGATAGCGACCGCGAGATGAAGGCGTTCACCGCCGACGATCGCCACTTCAACTCGGCATACAGCTTCGATTTCCTCTACGCCGCCCAGCTCACCCCGGCGCTGGTGCGCGAGACCGCTGAGCGCTGGCCCGATGCGCCGGGGATCGGCTGGCCGAGCTGGGCCTTTTCCAATCACGACGCGCCGCGCGCCATTTCGCGCTGGGCGCCGCCGCACGCGCGCGCGGCTTATGCGCGGCTGACGATGCTGCTGCTGCTCTGCCTGCGCGGCGACGTGTTCATCTATCAGGGCGACGAATTGGGGCTTACCCAGGTCGAGATCGGGTTCGATGATCTGCAAGACCCCGAAGCGATCGCCAACTGGCCGCTCACCCTGGGCCGCGACGGCGCGCGCACCCCGCTGCCCTGGGCGGCCGACGCGCCGCATGGCGGCTTCACCGCTGCCAAGCCCTGGCTGCCGCTCGGCGCCGATCATGCCGCGCTGTCGGTGGCGACACAGGAGCATGATCCGCATTCGATGCTCCATCTCACCCGCCGGCTGATCGCGCTGCGCCAGGCGAGCGACGCCTTGCTGCTGGGCGAGATGCGGGTGATCGAGGCGGCGGGCGATCTGCTCGCTTTCGAACGCGCGGTGCCGGGCGAGCGGCTGCTCTGCGTCTTCAATCTGGGCGAGGCGCCGATCGACTGGCGGCCCCCCGGCGAGTGGCAGCTGATCGAAAGCGTGAACGAGGGCGACCCGGCACGGCTGGGCGGCTTCGCCGGCTATGTCGCGCGGGCGCGGTGAGGAGAGGGCGATGATCAGGCATTTGATCGCGGCGGCCGTGATGCTGGCGGCGGTTCCCGCGCTGGCGCAGGATGGCGCGCGCGTGAAGCAGCAGATCGCCACCGCCAGCTCGCCGGGCGGGCTGGTGAAGGTCGCGCTGTTCCGCGATGGCGACGGGCGCGTGACCTACACGGTCGAACGGCGCGGCAAGCCGGTGCTCGCGCCCTCGCGGCTCGGCTTCCTGCTGACCGACGCGCGCAAGATCGAGCGCGACATCGGCTTCGTCGCCGCCGAAACGCGCGATTTCGACGAGAGCTGGGAGCAGCCCTGGGGTGAATGGCGCCGCATCCGCAACCATTATCGCGAGCTGAAAGTGCATCTGCGCGAGACCAGCGCGCTCGCTCGGGCGATGGACGTCACTTTCCGGCTGTATGACGATGGCGTGGGCTTCCGCTACGAATTCCCTGATCAGCCCAATTTGAAGACGGCCAATATCGCCGACGAGCTGACCGAGTTCGCCTTCGCGCAGGACGGCACCGCCTGGTGGAAGCCCGCCTTCCTCTCCAACCACGAAGAATATCTCTACAGCAAGACGCCGCTCTCCGCCGTCGGCACCGCCGATACGCCGGTGACGATCAAGCTCGCCGACGGGCCTTATGTCGCGCTGCACGAGGCGGCGCTGGTCGATTATTCGGGCATGGCGGTCGCGCGGTCCGAGGGCAACACGCTGCGCGCGGCGCTCACTCCCGGCGCGGGGCGGGCCAAGGTGGTGAAGCAGGGCGCCTGGACCACGCCCTGGCGCACGCTGATCATCGCCGATGACGCGCCGGGCCTGTATATGAGCCACCTGATGCTCAACCTGAACGAGCCGAATAAATTGGGCGATGTCAGCTGGTTCAAGCCCGGCAAATTCGTCGGCGTGTGGTGGAACATGATCAAGGGCGATTGGACCTGGGCGCGCGGCCCCCGCCACGGCGCCACCACCGCCAATGTGAAGCGCTATATCGATTTCGCCGCCACCCACCGCATCCCCAACGTGCTCGTCGAGGGATGGAATGTCGGTTGGGACGGCGATTGGGCGGGCAATGGCAGCAGCATGAACTTTGCCCAGCCGACCGAGGATTTCGACGCCGACGCGCTCGCCGCCTATGCCAAGGCCAAGGGCGTACGTCTGATCGGCCATCACGAGACCGGCGGCGCGGCGAGCCATTATGAGGGGCAGTTCGACGCGGCCTTCAAATTCGCCGCCGATCATGGCGAGATGGTGGTGAAGACCGGCTATGTCACCGAAGCCGCGCAGATCGAACGGGTGGATGCCGATGGCGCCGCCTCGCGCGAGTGGCATGAGGGGCAGTGGATGAGCAACCACCATCTCCGCGTGGTGCAAGCGGCCGCCAAATATCATGTCGCGATCGACAGCCATGAGCCGATCAAGGGCACCGGGCTGCAGCGCACTTATCCCAATTGGGTAGCGCGCGAGGGATCGCGCGGCATGGAATATAACGCCTGGTACGATCAGAATCCGCCCGAGCATGAGGCCAATCTGGTGTTCACGCGGATGCTGGAAGGGCCGATGGACTTCACCCCCGGCGTGCTGAGCCTCACCGGGCAGCGGGGCACGCCCTTCCAATCGACCGAGGCGAAGCAGCTGGCGCTCTATGTCGTGCTCTATTCGCCGGTGGTGATGGCGGCGGATACGCCGGAAAATTATGCCCAGCACATGGGCGCCTTCCAGTTCATCAAGGACTTGCCGACCGATTGGGAGGAAACGCGGATGCTGAACGGCGCGCCGGGCGATTATACGACGATCGTGCGCAAGGAACGCGGCGGGGAGAATTGGTATCTCGGCGCGATCACCGACGAGGAGGCGCGCACGCTGGAGGTGCCGCTCGATTTCCTCGACGCGGGCAAGACCTATCTCGCGCAAATCTATCGCGACGGCGACGATGCCGATTACCGCACCGACAAGCGCCATTCGATCGCGATCGAGACGCGGCGCGTGACCAGCGCCGATCGCCTGACGCTGAAGCTCGCACCCGGCGGCGGGCAGGCGATCCGCTTCGTGGCGCCGGGCAAGCGATGATCCGCGCGCTGATCTTGCTGCTCGCCGCACTGCTCGGCGCGGGCGCGGCGCGCGCGGCGCCGGCGGGGCAATTCGTCGAGCTGCCGCGCGTCGCCTCCAAAAACCTGCCCGAGCCGGCGCATGTCACCATCTGGCTGCCGCCCGGCTATGCCAAGGGGAAGGCGCGCTACCCGGTCATCTACATGCATGACGGGCAGAACCTCTTCTTCCCGAAGCTTTCCGGCTACAACAAGGTCTGGGCCGCCGACAAAGCGATGCTCAAGCTGATCGCGGGCGGAGAGACCAAGGGCGCGATCATCGTCGGCGTGTGGCATCAACAGGCGCGGGCGGCGCAATATTTCCCCCAGGCGATCTATGCGACGCTTCCCGCCGGTCTGCGCGCCGAAGCCGATCGGTTCGCGGGCCGTCCGGTCTATTCGGACGGCTATCTGCGCTTCCTGGTGGAGGAACTGAAGCCGCTGATCGATCGGCGCTATCGCACCTTGAAGGACGCGGCGAACACGATGGTCGCGGGATCGAGCATGGGCGGGCTCATCTCGCTCGCGGCGATCGCGCGCTATCCGCAGGTGTTCGGCGCGGCGGCGTGCGTCTCCACCCATTGGCCGCTCGTCGCGCCCGATCGCGCGGGCGTCGAGACGCCGGGCTTGGGCGAGGCGTGGGACAGGTTCCTCACCGAAAAGCTCGGTCCGCCCGATGGCCGGCGCATCTGGTTCGATCATGGCGACCAAACGCTCGATCAATATTACGGCCTCTGGCAGAGCCGCGCCGATGCCCGGCTGATCGCGCTCGGCTGGCGCCCTGGCGAGGATTTCGAGACCAAAGTCTATCCCGGCACCGCGCATGAGGAGAATGCCTGGGCGGATCGCCTGCCGGAGATTTTCGCCTGGCTGCTGAAGGCACCCGCCTGATGCGGATCGTCGTGCTCGGCGGCGGGACGGCGGGGTGGATGGCGGCCAATCTCTTCGCCGCCGCCTGGCCGCACGCCAAGGTGAGCGTGATCGAAAGCCCCGAGATCGGCATCATCGGGGTGGGCGAGGGCTCGACCCCACAGCTCAAGGCGTTCTTCGATCGGCTGGGCCTCGCCGAGCGCGACTGGATGCCGCGCGCCAACGCGACCTATAAGACCGGCATCGCTTTTCACGGCTGGTCCGAACGGCCGGGGTGCGAAAGCTATTTCCACCCCTTTCCGAGCGATCTCGACGTTCACACCAACGACGCCTTCTTCACCCATTGCGCCGCCCGGCGCGGCGGGGTGGATTTCGACGCGCATCCCGATCGCTTCTACCTGCCCGCTCGGCTCGCCGCGGAGGCGCGCGGGCCGCACCCGGCGGAGGATTTTCCGTTCGAGGTGAGCTACGGCTATCATTTCGACGCTTATCTGGTCGGCGCGGTTTTGCGCGATCACGCCGTCGCGCGAGGGGTGACGCATCTGCCGCTGAAAGTGACCGAGGTGCGGGTGAGCGCCGAGGGGCAAGTGGCGGCGCTCGTCACCGAGGATGGGCAGGCGATCGAGGCCGATCTGTTCGTCGATTCGAGCGGCTTCCGCTCGGTGATCGCGCAGGAAGCGCTGGGCGTGAAATTCCTGCCCTTCGCCGACAATCTGTTCAACGACAGCGCCGTGGTGATGCCCACCCCCCGCGCCGGGCAGCGACTCGCGCCGCAGACCCGCGCGACGGCGCTTTCGGCCGGCTGGTGCTGGGCGATCCCACTCACCAACCGCACGGGCAACGGCTATGTCTATTCCTCGCGCTATCTCGATGCCAAGGCGGCCGAGGCCGAATTGCGCGCGCATCTCGGGCTTGGGCCGGACGATCCCCCCGCGCGCCACCTGAAGATGAAGGTCGGCCGCGTCGAAAAGAGCTGGACCGCCAATTGCCTGACGGTCGGCCTGGCCCAGGGCTTCATCGAACCGCTCGAGGCGACCGCGCTCCACATCGTCCAGGCGACCGTCGAGGGCTTCATCGCGGCTTACGAAGCGGGCGGCTTCACGCCAAAGCACCGCGACGATTTCAACGCCCGGATCAACGCGCGCTACGAAGGCATCCGCGATTACATCGTCTGCCACTACCGGGTGAACCGCCGCGCCGACACGCCCTATTGGCGCGACAACGCCGCCAACCAAGCGCTGTCCGACACGCTGCGCCGCGTGCTGCACATCTGGTATTCGGGCGGCGATCTGGTCGCCGAGGTCGATCGCCTGGGAATTGGCGGCTATTACTCGGCGGTGAGCTGGCATTGCCTGCTCGCCGGCTATGGCGTGTTCCCCGAACGCATCGAGCCGCGCGGCCAAGGCTTTGATCTCGCTCGGATCGATCATATGCTGGGCAAGAGCGCGCGGCATTTCGCGCCGCATCATGAACAACTCGCCGCTTTGCAAGGATAAGGCATGGCCCTCAGCCCCACCGCCGCCCCGACCGACGACCAGGGGGTGAACGCGCCCGATCTGCAATTCTTTGTCTTCGCGCTGTTCTTCATCTTCGGCGGCATCACCAGCCTGAACGATATTATCATCCCCAAGCTGAAGGAGCTGTTCACGCTCAGCTACGGCCAGGCGCTGCTGGTGCAATCGGCCTATTTCATGGCTTATCTGGTGTTCTCGCTGCCGGCGGCGATGGTCGTCGCGCGCTTCGGCTATCTGCGCACGGCGAGCTTCGGGCTGTTGGCGATGATGGCGGGTTGCCTGTTGTTCGTGCCCGCCTCCGGCTCCGGGCTGTTCCCGGTGTTCCTCGGCGCGCTGTTCGTGCTCGCGGCGGGGGTGACGATGGTGCAGGTGGTCGCCAATCCGTTGATCTCGCTGCTCGGCCCGCCGCGCACCGCGCATAGCCGGCTGACTTTCGCCCAGGCGTTCAACTCGATCGGGACGACGATCTTCCCGATCGTCGGCTCGGCGCTGATCCTGGGGAGCCTGAGCAAGGTCGACCCCAGCACGCTCAGCGGCGCCGCGCTCAGCGCCTATCGCACCGCGGAGACGCAGACGGTGGTGCGCACTTATCTCGGGCTCGCGGCGGCGTTGCTGGTGATCGCGGCGGTGGTGTGGACCCGGCGCAACCGGCTGCCGGCGGGGGCGGGGGCCGATGCGAACGCGCGGCTGTTCGGCGGCTTCGACCTGCTGCGCCGCCCACGCTTCGGCTTCGGCGCGGCGTGCATCTTCCTCTATGTTGGCGCCGAGGTCGCGATCGGTTCGCTGATCGTGAACTATCTCGAACAGTCGAGCGTGCTCGGCCTGTCGCAGCGCGCGGCGGGGGACCATGTCGCTTATTATTGGGGCGGCGCGATGGTCGGTCGGATCATCGGCGCGGGGCTGTTGCGGCTGGTGTCGCCGGGCAAGGTGCTCGCGGGCGTGGCGCTGGGGGCGATCACCTTGCTGTTCGTCTCGACGCACAGCTTCGGCGCCCTCTCGGGCTGGAGCCTGCTCGCGATCGGGCTGATGAACTCGATCATGTTCCCGACGATCTTCTCGCTCGCCAGCGAGGGGCTGGGCAAGCGCGCGGCGGAAGGATCGGGCCTGATCGCGACCGCGATCGTCGGCGGCGCGGTGATCCCGCCGCTCACCGGCTGGCTGGCGGACCAGACGGGGCTGCGCGTGGCGATGGCGGTGCCGGCTTTATGCTATGCGCTGATCGCCGCGTACGGCTGGTATGCGCGGCGGCCGGCGGTGTGAGCCTTTCTGCAGCGTCGCCCCAGCGGAAGCTGGGGCCTTTGTGAACTGGGGCGCACCGATTGCCCGAGGCCCCAGCTTCCGCTGGGGCGACGGGGTGAGGGGTAACGTCCCCTCCTACGTCATGCCGGACTTGTTCCGGCATCTACCGCGGTTCACTTGAAACGGCGGCAGTGCCTGGAACAACGGTGGACCCGTGATCAAGGTGAAACCGTCCCCCGGACGGTTTCAGCCATGTCCCGGGGGACATGGCGACCTTGATCACCAAGTCCGGGGTGACGGTTTGGTGTGATTACTGGCGTGGGGGCGCGCTCGCCAGCGCCGCCAGTCCCGCGCTATCCACCACCCCGCGCTCGGTGATATAGGCCGTCACCAACCGCGCCGGGGTCACGTCGAACGCCGGGTTCGCCGCACCCGAGAGCGTCAGCCGCGCGGGACCACCCTCGCTGGGCGCGAACACGACTTCGTCGCCCGAGCGCTCCTCGATCGGCACGTCGCGCCCGGTCGCGGTCGCGGGATCGAAGGTCGTGTAGGGCAGGGCGACATAGAAGGGCACGCCGTTATCGGCCGCCGCCAGCGCCTTCAGATACGTGCCGATCTTGTTGCAGACATCGCCATTCGCCGTCACGCGATCGGTGCCGACCAGCACCGCATCGACTTGGCCCCGCATCATCAGATGGCCGCCGGCATTATCGGTGATCACGGTGTGCGGCACGCCGTGCCCGGCGAGCTCGAACGCGGTGAGCAGCGCGCCCTGGTTGCGCGGGCGCGTCTCATCGACCCACACATGCACCGGCAGCCCTTCGTCATGCGCGAGGTAGATCGGCGCGGTCGCGGTGCCGTAATCGACCGTCGCCAGCCAGCCGGGGTTGCAGTGCATCAGCACATTCACCGGCCGATCCGGCGCCTTTGCGTGGAGCGCGCGGAGCAGTTCGAGCCCGTGCCGCCCGATCGCCTGGTTGAGCGCGACATCCTCCTCCGCGATCGCGTCGGCGCGGGCGAAGGCGGCGGCGGCGCGCCGATCGAGCGGCAGATTGCGCACCGCGGCGACCACCTGATCGAGCGCCCATTTCAGGTTCACCGCCGTCGGCCGCGCGGCGAGGAGCTTGGCGTAGGCCGCCTCGAGTTCGTCTCCTGCCGCGAGCGCCATCGCCAGGCCGTAAGCGGCGGTCGCGCCGATCAGCGGGGCGCCGCGCGTCCACATCTCGCGGATCGCCTGCTCGGCGGCTGCCGCCGAGCGGAGCTCGACCCATTCGATCTGCCAGGGCAGTTTGCGCTGATCGAGGATGCGCACCCCCGCGCCGTCCGCCGTGCGGCTGATCGAGCGGTGCCATTCGCCGTTGAGTTTCATCGAGAGACCCTTGTTCAAACGTCGCCCCAGCGAAAGCTGGGGCCTTGGGCAGATGGAGCGCCACGGTAGCTTGAGGCCCCAGCCTTCGCTGGGGCGACGCTATGGTGGTAGCGGCTAAAGCTCCCCGTTGAGCGCCAGTTCGTCCACCTCGTCAAAGCTCGGGACATCTCCCGCCCCGTCGCTACGATCCACCCTTAACGCCCGCATCCCCGCCGCGCGCGCTGCCGCCACTTCCTCCGGCGTGTCGGACAGGAACAGCACCGCTTCCGCCGCCAGGCCCAGCGTCGCCGCGATCGCCTGGTAGGAGGCCGCCTCGCGCTTCGGCCCGGTCTTCGTATCGAAATAGCCGCCGAACAGCGGCCTCAGGTCGCCCGCCTCGCTATGCCCAAACAGCAGCGTCTGCGCCGCGACCGAGCCCGAGGAGAACACCGCGAGCGTCAAGCCCGCCGCGTGCCAACGGCGCAAGCCCGCCACCGCGTCGGGATAGATATGCCCCTTGAACGCACCGCTCGCATAGCCGTCCGCCCAGATCTGGCCTTGCAGCTCCTTGAGCGGGGTCGCCTTGCGATCCTCGTCGATCCAGCGGAGCAGCGTCGCGACGGGGTCGCCCGCCTCCTCCGATGCAACTTCGGCCAGGATCGGCGCGACCTGATCGCGATGCGCGGCGCAATAATCCGCCAGCCGTTCGCGCGCATAGGGGAACAGCACTTGGGCGACGAAATCGATGCTCGAGGTCGTCCCCTCGATATCGGTCAGGATCGCGCGGATCACGCGGGTTCGTGGCGCGGGAAGCGGCTGGCGATCGCGTCGCCGGTGAAGCGCGCGATCCAGCCATCGGGGTTGAGGAACAGCCGGATCGCGGTGAAGCGGGGGCTGGGCCCCATGTCGAACCAATGCTTCATCCCCGCCGGCACCGCGATCAGATCGCCGGCGGTGCACAGCATCGCATAGACGCGCCCCTCGGCGTGCAAGGTGAACAGCCCTTCGCCCTCCACGAAGAAGCGCACCTCGTCCTCGGCATGGGTATGTTCGTCGAGGAATTTGGTGCGCAATTCCGCGCGGGCCGGATGATCGGGGATCATCGCCACTGTATCGACCGATTGATAGCCGCCTTCCGCCTTCAGTCGTTCGATCTCCGGCGCGTAAGCCGTGAGCGCATCCTCGCCCTCGGCCAGCGCGCGCAGCGGCCAGCGTTCGAAGCGCACCCCGATCGGGCTTAGCGCCGCGGCGATCTTGGCACCGTCCGTACTGTCGAGCAGCGGCGCGTCGGGCGCGTCTTCGGCAAAGACCCGCAGCCGGCTCATTTCAGCCCCAGGTGCCGCGCGAATTGCAGCTGCGCGAGTTCGGTGGAAATCATCCATTCGATCGCTTCGATCACGCCTTCGGCCTCCGCCAGATCGGCGCCCCAGCCGTACAGACCGTGCGCGCGGATAAGATAAGCGGGCGTCGTGCCCGGCACCAGCCGGGGCGTGATCAACGCCGCCAGCGCTTCCATGTCCTGGCTGTTGTCGACGATCGGCAGCACGGCTTCCGCCTCGTGCGTCGCGATGCCGGGAAGCGCTTTCAGCATCTCATGCCCGGCGAGCCGGTAATGATCGCCCGGCAGCGCGCGGCTGAGGCCCACCGCGTGCGGCGAATGGCTGTGGAGCACCGCGTTTACTTCCGGGAAGTGGCGGTAAAGCGCACAGTGCAGCACGGTTTCCGCCGAGGGCCGTTTTGCGTCGAGCGGGTTGCCGTCCAGATCGACGGTCATCACATCGGCCTCGGTCAGCCGGCCCTTGTGGCGGCCCGACACGGTGATCGCGATCCGCCCGTCGCCCAGGCGCAGCGAATAATTGCCGGCCGTGGCGGGCGCCCAGCCCTTGCCGTCGAGCCAGCGGCCGACCTGCACGATCGCCGCGCGCGCCTCGACCAGCGTCATCCCTGCCATGAACGCTATTCCCCAATTCGTTAACGCAAAGCCCGGCGCCTAGTCCGCCGCTTGCCCCATGGCAATCGCCGAATGATCCGGTTCGGCGCGCCGGTTCGTGGAGCGGGTAACGGGACTCGAACCCGTATATTCAGCTTGGAAGGCTGCTGCACTACCCTTGTGCTATACCCGCGCCTGGAGTCTTTTCGGCGATACCGGCAACCTCCCGCCCATGCAACCCGCCCCCGGCGATGGGTTGACGAGCGGTAAATTGCCAAGCCGCCGCGCCCTGCTACGGTTCGTTTCGCTCGGGCAATGAGGGCGAGTCGTGCCGATTTGCCACCGCCGAGCGAAAGGGGAGGAAGATCGTGCGGAAATCGTTATTCGCGGCGACGGCGCTTGTCCTGGCCGTGCCCGCTTACGCCGCGCCGAGCGACGAGGCGGCGCTGAAGAAGATCGAGGTTCGCTGGGGCGAAGCCTTCGTCAAGCGCGACACCAAGGCGATGACCGCTTTCATCGCGCCTGAATGGACCGCGCAGGACAGCTCCGCGCAGCGCACCACTCGCGCCGCGATGTTCGCCGACATGGAGAGCGGCAAGCGCGTCACCAGCAGCTTCACGCCGCGCGACATGCACGTGATCGTGATGGGCGATGTCGCGGTCGTGCAAGGCTATGACGACGAGAAGAGCAGCTTCGACGGCAAGGACACCAGCGGCAGCTATAGCTGGACCGACGTGTTCCAGCGGCGCGGCGGCAAATGGATGGCGGTCGCGACCCAATCGGCCAAGGTCGCGGCGCCTTAACCAGCTGATCCTTCACGGCTTGCTTACCATTTTCGGGCAAGCCGGGCGCGATGTTGCACGATCCCGCCCTGGCGCGCGCCGCGCGTGACGCTCGTCCTCGCTCGGCCGTGTCGAGCGGGGTAGGCCTCGCCGGCCTCGTCGGGCTGCTGCTATGGATCGGCATCGCCCGCTGGTTCGGGATGGACGGGCCTTATTCGGCGCTGATGAACCTGGTGTTCTGCGCAGGTCCGATGGTCGCGTGGTCGCTTGCGGTCGACAAGGTTCACCGGAGCCCGAGCACCGGCATCGACTGGTCGCTGAAGCGCGATTGGCGCGAGACCTTCGACGTCAGCCTCACCAAGCTCGCCGGGTTGTGGGTCACGTGGGTCGGCATCGCGATCGTCTATGGCACGCTGCGCTTCTACTGGCAGGGCAATTACGCCTTTTCGATGCTGGTGCTCGGCTATGCCGCGCCCTTCGTGTTCCTGGGCTCGATCCCCTATCTCTTCTGGATCGACCGCAAGCTGGTGGAGCCCAAGGATGGCGCCTATGCGCTGGGCGCCTGGCTGATGAACAGCGCGCCGGCGGATTGGCGGGCGATCAACGCGCATCTGCGCGCCTGGGCGGTGAAGGGCTTTTTCCTCGCTTTCATGCTCGCGATCGTGCCGCCGGGCTTCGGCGACTTCATCCGCGCCGATTGGCACGCGGTGCTCGCCGATCCGGTGCGGCTCGCCAATTGGCTGATCACCTTCATGTTCGTGATCGACGTGGCGTTCGCGACCGTGGGCTATGTGCTGACCGCGCGCCCGCTCGATTCGCACATCCGCAGCGCCAACCCCTACGCGGCGGGCTGGACGGCGGCGCTGATCTGCTACCCGCCTTTCGTGCTGATGGGCCCCGGCGCGCCGCTCGATTACCATCCGGGCACCGCCGATTGGACGCATTGGCTGGCCGGCCAGCCGCTGCTGCTCGCCTTGAACGGCGCGCTGCTGGTGGGGCTGACCGGCATCTACGCCTGGGCAACGATGGCGTTCGGCCTGCGCTTCTCGAACCTCACCCATCGCGGCATTCTCACGCACGGCCCCTATGCCTGGTCGCGCCACCCGGCTTATCTATCCAAGAACCTGTTCTGGTGGCTCTCGACCCTGCCGTTCCTTTCGACCGGCAGCCTGGTGGACGCGGCGCGCGCGACGATCCTGATGGCGGTGGTCGCGGGCATCTATTATTGGCGCGCCAAGACCGAGGAAGCACATCTGGGGCAGGACCCGGCCTATCAGGCCTATTCGGCATGGATGGCCGAGCATGGGCCGGTGCCCAGGTTCTTCGCGTGGTTGAGCGGAAGGCGCGGGCAGGGGGCGGCGGCCGAACGATAGCCTGCCATCGCCGCTTTCTTGATCGCCCCGACCCACGCGTCGCCCCGGCCTTGAGCCGGGGCCAGGCTTCTTCTTCTGTCGCAAGGCAGCCAAGCCCCGGATCAAGTCCGGGGCGACGTCAATCGGCTCCAGCGAAAACGGCTAACCCTCACCCCGCGTCCTGATACTCGATCACGCGCAGATAATTGGCCAGCCGGTTGGCCTCCAGCGCCTGGAGCAGCTTGTTCTGGTGGTAGGGTACGACCAGGTCCGCGACCGCCGCGCTCCACGGCGCGTCGAAGGCGAACAGGATGCCGAGCCCGAACACCCCGGGCACCTCGCAAAAGCCAAGTTCGCGGCCCTGCTCCAGTTCCTCGGCCAGGAAATCCTCGACCGCGGTCAGCACGCCGTTGCGCGGGCCGCCTTCGTGCAGCGCGAGCGCGTAATGGCCCATGCCGCGCATCCCCTTGTGGCGGCGCAGGAACGGCTCGTGCGGCACCGTGCCGCCTTCATAGCTATGCTCGTGGCGAAATTCGGCCGGAATGCGATCGGGCGCGTAATACATATCGCGCCGGCCGACCGGCCAGTGAATGTCGTGCAGGAAAGCGAGCAGCGGCGTGCCGTCACGCTTGGCGATGGCGTCGATCGCGCGGAGTTCGTGATAGACGGTGTACCAATTGTGATCGCCGTCGATCACCCAGGCGTCCACGGCGCCGAGCGTCGGGATCGCCTCCAGGCTCGGCAGCGGCAGATGCGTGACCGCCGGGCGCTCGGCCGCCCAATCGAGAAATTCGGGTTTGGGCGCGGGATCGATCGAGATCAGCCGCCCGTCCCGCGCCGCCACATGGTCGGCGAGCAGCGTGCTCATCCCGCCATATTCAGCGCCCACCTCCACTATCGTCCGCGCCTCCGCCAGATCGAGCGCACCGAGGATGATCTCGCTGAATTCGGCCATCGAATGAATCAGCAGATCGGGCATCAGGCCGCCTCCTGCCGGGGCGCCGCGACCGCCGCCGCCGAGCGGCGCAGGATCGGGCGGAAAGCGAGCGTGAGCAGCATCGGCGCGCCGCCCGGCCCTTGAACGTTCGGCGGCACGAACACCAGGGCCTCGGGCGTCAAGCGGTAGAGCCCGTCGCCCAGCCGCTCCATCCCGTCGAGCAGCGGCGCCACGGATCGCGCGGCGCCTTCCTTGCCCTTCACGAACGCATCGACCGGCTCGATCGCGACCATGCCCAGCTGCGCCACCTCGGCGAGTGCGCCCAGTTGCAGCCCGATCGCATAGGCGCCGGGGTTGATCGGCAGGCTGATGCGGTAATAGCCGTCATGTGTCGGCACCGCCTCGGTCGCGATCATCATCTGCGCCTTGGCGTCGGCGATCAGCACCGGCACGCTCAGCGCGGCGCTCTGGAAGTCGCTCTGGCGGAAATCGAGGCCGAGCGTGCCGATCGCCGCGATACTGAGCGCGAGCGGCAAGCCGTGCTCCTGGATCTCGCCGGCGGGATACATCCGCTCGACGCCTGTCAGATAAGTGATGCCGCGCTGTTGCAGGCCCCGAGCGGCGGCGGCGCGATCGATGAGCTTGGTGGTGTATTCGGTGCCGAGATTCACGTCGTGATCGAACGCTTCGACCAGCGCGACTTCCTCCGCGCGGGGCAGCAGCAGCAGCCGCGCGAGCACGGCGGCGACCGCGCGGCGCTGCGTGTCCGCATCGTCCGAGGCCGCCGGGCGCGCCTTCGCCGCCGCTTGGGTCCCGACATAGGCCAGGCACCCCGCCTGCGCCGTCTCGCGGATGGCGCTCTGCCGGCCCTTGATGTCGGCCGCCTTGCGGATCGGCTTGCCGTTCGCGTGGTAATCGACGACCGACCCCTGCGCGACCGTCACCAGCTGTTCGATCACCGCGATCTGGCGGATCATCGCGCCAAGCGCGCGCCCATCGAAATGGCGCGCATCAAGCAGCCCGCGCTTGTCGAACGCGGTGCGCTCGGTCTCGCGCAGCAGCAGATAGCGGCCGCTGACGCCGATGCCGAGCATCTCGCTCAGCACCGGATCGATCATATCCTGCACCGTGCCCTGATAGCCGAGATCGACCAGCATCAGCTGCTCGCCCGCCGCGATGCCGGTTTGGGCGACGACATGCTTGGCCAGCCGCTCGGCGAATTTGGCGCTGCGGCCGATGATCTTGCGCACCCATTGCGGCTCCAGCACCTTCGCGCGGAAGGCGGCGGGGTCGGCGGGGAGGCGCTTGATCTCGTCCTCCTCGATCAGCAGCTGGCGGCCGATCACCTTGGTGAGCTTGGTCTCCTCGCGCGCCAGATAGTCGCGGATCGCGGCCTCACTGCGGAAGCTCGCGCGGCGGGCGGTGAAGCGGCTGAGTTCGATCGTGGCGGCGGGGCCGAAGCCGGCGGCTTCATGGGCCTTGGCCGGGAGATGGCCGTCGCGCAGCACGAAGACCGGGCGCACGTGCCGGCCGCTCGCGGCGGCGAGCGTCGCCGCCTCGTCCCGCACCCACTGCGCGAAGCCGTGCAGGATCGGTCCAAGCACGTCATGGCCAAGCGCGGTCGCGGGGTCTTCGGCGCCGCCGCCGAGCGAGAGCGCCGCGCGGTGCGGCTGCATGGCGGGGACCGAGACGCGTGTCCGCGGATCGATCAGCGTCGCCGCGACCGCCTCCAGCCGCAATTGCTGCTGCACGCCGGCGGCGAATTGCTGGAAATGCGCCGCGTTGATGCCGAATTCGAGCGGCGCCTGCGCATCGGCGACGGGGTTGTCGCCCAGATGCAGGATCGCCTCGCCCGGCAGATCGAGCGCGCGCAACACCGGCCCGAACAGCCCCTGCGCCTTGGCGAGCCCATAGTCGCTGGAACAGAAGATGCGGTCGATCGAGTCGGCGACCGGCGCGCCCGCCACTTGCGCGATCAGTCCGCGCAGCTGCGGCTCGGCGAGATAGGTGTCGGAGACGATGATCACGCGCAAGCCCCGCGCGCGCGCCGCCTCGATCAGCGCGACGGTGGGCGCGAAGGGATAGCAATGCCGCGCCTCGGCGGCGAGCTCGGCCGCGACCGAGGCCGCGCGCGCGGCCTCATGCGGCTGCAGCGCGGCGTGGATCGCTTCGATCGAGACTTCGTCGAACCCGTCGGTCGCCTGGCGCAGCTTGCGCGCGAGCCGTTCGGCGCGAACCCGTGCCTCCACCCCGCCCCCGGCGATCGGCAGCTCGGCGAAGACGTCGACCGGCGCGTGGACGTTGCGCCAGATCAGCGTGTCGAAACAGTCGAGCGACAACACCCGCACGCCCGGCGGCGCCCGATCGAGCAAGGTGGCGATATCGCGCGCGCTGATGACCGTCATGAAACTTCCCCCGTTCGCCGCCATCTGTTGACGACCGTGGTAAAGACGGCGTTAACGGGCGTAATTTTACGGGGTAGGCCGCCGGGCGATCAGCGCGATCGAGATGAACGACAGCACGGTTTCGCCATGCTGGTTGCGCACCGTCATCCGGCTGCGATAGCTGCCCATCTCCGGCCGGCTCTGCGAGGCGCGCACTTCCACGATCTCGGTCTCGCAACTCAGCGTGTCGCCGGGGAAGACGGGCTTGAGCCAGCGCAGCTCGTCGATCCCCGGCGAGCCGAGCCCAGCCTGTTTCGTCCGGCGCAGATTCTCGACGATCATCGCCATCGTCATCGCGCAGGTGTGCCAGCCGCTCGCGGCGAGCCGGCCGAAATGGGTCTTCGCGGCCGCCTCGTCGGAGAGGTGGAAGGGCTGGGGATCATATTTCTCGGCGAAGGCGATCACTTCCTCGCGCGTGACGTGATATTCGCCGAACCGCGCGGTCTGGCCTACGGCCAAATCCTCGAAATAGATCACGCTCTCGCCTCCATCCGCCTACCGCTTCGTCATGCCGGACTTGTTCCGGCATCCACCGTGGTGCCTGGCTGTTTGAAGGCAAAGCTTGGCACGCCGGTGGACCCCGGAACAAGTCCGCTCTGAGCGCCGTCGACGGGTCCGGGGCGACGAAGGAAGAGGGGGTCGCTGCTTGGCGGAAGCGCTGCCTTCGAGCGGCTCGTGATGATATGGCACCACCCGTCGCCCCGGCCCTGAGCCGGGGCTTGGCTTCTTCTTCTGCGGTCCCAAGGCAGCCAAGCCCCGGCTTTCGCCGGGGCGACGTGATCGGGTGTGATCGCAAACGGCTTCAGCGTCCCAGCGCCGCCCGGAAGGGGGCGTCGGTGCCGTCCAGCCGCGGGTCCTGCGGCAGGCCGAGCAGCGCGCGCAGCAGCGGCGCGACGTCGACATTGTCGAACGCCGCGATCGCGCCGAGCGGCTTGATGCCGGGGCCGCTGGCGATGAACAGAGCCGCCATTTCCGGCGCGGCCGGATCATAGCCATGCGCCCCGCCCGGCTTGAATATCCGGCCGGGCTCGGGCGGCTTGTCGGCGATCAGCCAGCCGGCTTGCGCGAGGCAGATGAAGCTCGGCACGCGCGGATTGGCGCCGTAATGCAGCGCGGGCGGAATCGCGGCCTTGGGCCAGCAGGCCATGTGCGGCACCGGCGCGGCGAGCGCGGCCGCGAGCGCGGCTTCCTTGCCCGGCTGCGGCTCCAGCCCGGCATAGGGCCCGGCGGTGATGGTGCGATACAGGCTGGGATCGATCCGCTCGTACAGCTTGATCACGCGATCCGGGCTGGTCGGTGCCATGCCGTGATCGGCGACGATCACCCAGTTCACCGGCTGGCCGAGCCCGGCGAGCGCGTCGCGCAGGCGGCCGATCTCGCCATCGAGCTTGGCAAGCGCGGCGGTGGTCTCGGCGCTGTCGGGGCCGAATTCATGGCCGGCATGATCGATCAGATCGAAATAGAGCGTCACGAAGCGCGGGCGATTGTCCGTCGGGCGGCGCAGCCAATCGACCACGCCGTCCACCCGCTGGCGATCGCTGATCGCACCGGCGAACTGCGCCCAATCATGCGGTCGCACGCCGCCCAGATCGACATTGCTGCCCGGCCAGAATTGCGTGGCGGTGCGGATGCCGGCCTTTTCGGCGGTCACCCAGATCGGCTCGGCCTCGCCCCACCAGAAGGGCTGCTCGCTCTGCATGGTGAAGACCTGGCCAGGATGCGCCGGGTCTTCCATCCGGTTGCCGACGATGCCGTTGCGGTCCGGCCGCAGCCCAGTGACGAGCGTATAATGGTTGGGGAAAGTGACGCTCGGGAAGCTCGGCCGCATCGCCGCGCTGATGCCGGCGGCGGCGAGCGCGCTGAGATTGGGCGTGACGCCACGCTTGAGATAATCGGCGCGAAAGCCATCGATCGAGACGAGGATGACGACCGGCGGGCGGGCCTCGACGGGGGCGGTGCGCGTCAGTTGCGGCGCATTGACCGGCTGGGTGACGCACGCCTGAAGCCCGGCGGCGAGCAGGGCGGCGAGGAGGCGGGTGATCATGCGCACCGCGCGCTCATGGCGCCTCAAGGCGACAGCATGATGACATCAGCAGCTTCTTGACCACTATTGTAGTCAAGGTTACGTTTGTAGTCGTAACCAAAGGGAGAGTTGCCGATGCGGCGTTGCGTCATGCTGATGTTCCTGCCCCTCATGCTCGCGGCCAAGCCGCCGGAGCCGAGCCTTTGCGCCGGCGCCACCGCGATCGTCCCGCTCAGCTGCGTCGAATCGCCGCGCGGCGTCGCGCTGGCGGCCGATCGCCCCCGGGCCGAGCAGTTGCTGGCGCTGGCCGAGGGCGGAGCGGATCGCTTCGTCCGCCATTTCGGCAGCGCGCCCGCGCGCTACGCCGTGGTCGAGAACCCCGATGCGCCGCTCGCCGGGGACAAGGCGGACGCTTTGCGCGCGGCCGGTTTCAAGGCGGTGCTCCCCTGGCTCTCGGCCAAGGCGTTCCGCGCGCAGGCGGCGCCCGCGATCCGCGCCTCGATCGCGGCGCAGTTGCCGGATGCGAGCGCGGCGGTGATCGACGCGGCCACCGAGCAAGCGCTGGAAAAGCAGGTCGGCGCCGCCGCCCGCGCTCGGGTGGAGTCCGCCGCCGTGCCGCATGAACTGGGCCATGACTGGTATCGGCTAGCCTTTTGGCCCAACGCGCCCCGCTCCAAGAGCCAGCATTATGGCGGCCCCGGGCCCGATTGGCTCGACGAAATGGCCGCCGTGTTGATGGAAGCGCCAGCGATGTATGACGAGCGGATCGCTCAATTCGCCAAACGCTACACCGCATGGCGCGCCGACCCCGCCGCCGTGAGCGAGACCGACCGGTTGATGATCGATCTGCCGCATTATCTGGCCGAAACGCACCCCGCGCTCGCCCAGGTCCAAGCGCTGCTTGCCGCCCAGGCCAAGCCGCAGACCGACGCCAAGCGGACGACGACGGTGATCACCGGCGACGCCGGCAAACGGATCGGCGAAGCGTCGCTACGTTTCTACCTGCAATCGGCGGTCGCGGCGCAATATCTGTCCGAGCGCAGCGGCGATCCACAAGTGCTCGCCCGGATCGGCGCCGCCTTTGGGCGGAGCGAGACGATCGCGCAGTGGCTGGCGAACGACGAACCCAAGGGAAAGCTGCCGCGTCAGTTGAGCGCGTTGCAGGCGGATTGGCTCGCCTGGCTGGCGCAGCGTTTCCCGGCGGGCGCCGCCAAGCCGGCCGCTTGAGGGATGGACGGCGGCGTCAGACATTGAACCGGAACAGCATCACGTCGCCGTCCTGCACCACATAATCCTTGCCTTCCTGGCGCAGCTTGCCCGCCTCCCGCGCGCCGGCTTCGCCCTTGAAGGTAACGTAATCGGCGAAAGCGATCGTCTCGGCGCGGATGAAGCCGCGTTCGAAATCGCTGTGGATCGCGCCCGCCGCCTGGGGGGCCTTGGCGCCCTTGTGCACCGTCCAGGCGCGCGCTTCCTTGGGGCCGGCGGTGAAGAAGGTGATCAGATCGAGCAGCGCGTAACCGGCGCGGATCACGCGGGCGAGGCCGGTCTCCTCCAGACCCAGCGCGCCCAGGAAGTCGCCGCGCTCCTCCGCGGCCATCGTCGCGATCTCGGCCTCGATCGCCGCCGAGACGATCACCGCCTGCGCGCCCTCGGCCTTGGCCTTCTCAAACACCTTGGCGCTATGGGCATTGCCCTCGGCCGCGCTCGCTTCCTCGACATTGCAGACGTACAGCACCGGCTTGGCGGTGAGCAGCTGCGCCATCGCGAAGGCGCGGCGCTCGTCCTCGTCCTTCGGCTCGGTGAGGCGCGCGGGGCGGCCGTCGCGGAGCAATTCCAGCGCCTGGCCGAGCACGCTCGCCGCCGCTTTCGCCTCCTTGTCGCCCTGCGCCGCCTTCTTGGCGAGATTGGGCACGCGCTTTTCCAGGCTCTCCAGATCGGCGAGCATCAGCTCGGTCTCGACCGTTTCGGCATCGGCGATCGGATCGACCTTGCCTTCGACATGCGTCACGTCGCCATCCTCGAAGCAGCGCAGCACATGCACCACCGCGTCCACCTCGCGGATATTGCCGAGGAACTGGTTGCCGAGCCCTTCGCCCTTGGACGCGCCGCGCACCAGCCCGGCGATGTCGACGAAACCGAGTTGCGTCTCGATCACTTTCGCCGAATGGGCGATCTGAGCGAGTTGATGCAGCCGCGGATCGGGCACCGCGACGTTCCCGACATTGGGCTCGATCGTGCAGAAGGGATAGTTCGCCGCCTGCGCCGCCGCGGTCTCGGTGAGCGCGTTGAACAGGGTGGACTTGCCGACATTCGGCAGTCCGACGATTCCGCAGCGAAAACCCATGATCGATCCCGGTTATCTTGAAATGAGCGCCGCCTTAGGCGCGGGGCGCGCGCGCGTCCAGCTTGCGGGCGAGCGCCGAGCGTGCCAGCATCGCCGAAACGAGCAGGGGAGAATGAGGATGCGGAAAGTCGCGATCGCGGGGCTGCTGGCGCTCGGCCTGGTGGCGGGCCAGGCGCCGGTGCAGGCGCAGAACGGCGCGCTGGGTGGCGTGCAGTGCGCGGGCAAGCCGGTGACGATCCGTTACAGCGAGATCAAGCCGGGCCAGCTGGAGACGTTCAAGAAGGCGGTCGCGGCGCATAATGCCTGGTATGCGGCGGGCAAGAACGCAACGCGCACCACGCTGATCCGGGTGATCAAGCGCAGCGGTGACAAGGCCGCTTATGACGATGGCGCGGCGATGACGATGACCGTTTACGACACCAAGCCGCAGCCCGCGCGCGACGCGGCCTATGCGGCGTTCGTGAAGCTCTACAATGACAGTTCGAACGTGAAGGAAGAGCATCGCGGCTGCATGGGCGGCTGATCCGGGGCATCACTCGGTGGGCGTCATCGCGGAAACGGCCCGGCATGATCGGGTAGCTGTGGCGTCGATGCCAAAGAACAACGTCGCCCCGGCCCCCGAGCCGGGGCTGGGCTTCTTCTTCTTCTTCCGCCACAAGAAAGCCTAGCCCCGGATCAAGTCCGGGGCGACGAACGAGATTTATCGGCGCGCTCGCTCGCGAGAGCGCCACCCCTACCACCGATAATTGAAGCTCACGCTCACCCGGTCTTCCTTGGCGCCGCTCGGCAGCACCTCGTGGCGCAGCCAGCTCTCCCAGAGGAGCAGCGTGCCGGGTTCGGGGACGATCTGGACGAACGAGCGCGCGGCGTCCTCGGCATCCTCGCGGCGCGGCGGGGCGGCCATGTAGAGCGGCAGGCGGGGATCCTCGAAGCGGATCGCGCCGGCGCCCTCGGGAACGGCAACATAAAAAGTGCCCGAGACGATGCTATGCGGGTGGAGGTGCCCCGAATGCGCCCCGCCCGGGCGCAGCACATTCGCCCACAGGCTATCGAGCTTGGGCTTGCGCCCACCGAGATCGAAGGCGCACGCCTCGGCGAACCGCGCGACCGGCTTGGCGAGCCGGCGGACGAGTTCGGCGAAGACGGGATCGCGCTGAGGGAGATCGTTCAGCGACGCATAACTGGTATAGCCGCGATAGCCCTTGGTCTTGCTCCACGCGCGCCCGGCCCGGTCCTCGGCGGCGAGCACGCGGCACGAATGCGCCAATTCCTCCAAAAAGCCCGGATCCTCGATCCGCGATTGGTGGAGCAGGGTGGGGAACAGCGCGCGGATCGTCATGCCCGCGCCCATAGCATGGGCGGAGCGGACGGTTAGGGCTTATCGTGCAAATGCAGATAATGCGGGTTGAAATCGCCCGCGCGTTGCAAGCCCGGCCAATCCGCGACGATCACCGCGCGCTTGGAACGGCGGATCAGCCCCTCAGCCTCCAGCCCGCGCAGGGTGCGGTTGATGTGGACCGAGGTGAGCCCCAGCGCATCGCCCAATTGCTCCTGGGTCATCGGCAGCTCGAAACTGCCGACCGGGCCCAGCCCCGCCGCCTCGCGCTTGGTCGCCAGCTCGCACAGCAAATGCGCCGTGCGGCTGCGCGCGTCGCGGCGGCCGACATTGGCGACCCACTCGCGGAACGTCGCCGCCTCGATCAGCGATTCGAGCCACAGCGCCTTGCCGATTTCCGGATAGCGATAGCTCAGTCGCAGCAGCGCGTCGGCGGGGAATTGCACCAGCGTCGCCGGCGTCAACGCCTGGATCGAATGATCGGCGCGCTCGAGCAGGATGTGCTGCAAATCGACGAAATCGCCCGACAAATGAATGGCGACAATCTGCCGCCCGCCATCGCCAACCAGCTTGTAGCGGGTGACGAAGCCGGTGACGACGAAGCTGCACTGGCGCACCTTGTCGCCTTCATGCAGGATCACCTGCCCCGGCAGATAATCGCGCAGCACGAACGACAGTTCGAGCAGCGCGTCGGTCGCCTCGCTGGGCAGGGCGAAGCGCGCCGCCAAGCGCTGGACGAGCAAAGTCAGTGGAACATCGGTCCGGGCGGAGCCGGGAGCGAGATCGATATCGGCCACGGAGCTTCCCATTGTTGCCCAGGGGAAACGAGCGCCCGGGCGACGGGTTCCACGCCGCTGTCGCTCAGAGTCTTTTTGAAAATTGGCGGAAGAGCCAATTTTGCACGCCGAAACGCACCGATTGGTGCGTTTGCAAACAAACTCTCAGTCCTGCTGCAACCGGCGCGCGACCTCGCTCATGAAGCGCGCGTCGTCCCCTTGCGCGAGCCACGGCGCCTCGGCGGCGACCGCGCCGAGCATGTCGGTCAGCGGGTCGATCTCCGCGCGGGCGAAATTGCCCAGCACATGCCCGGTCACCTTGTCCTTATGACCGGGATGGCCGATGCCGAGCCGCACCCGGCGGAACGCGTCGCCGATATGCGCGACGGTGGAGCGCAAGCCGTTATGCCCGGCGGTGCCCCCGCCGCGCTTCACTTTTACGCGAAAAGGGGCGAGATCGAGCTCGTCATAGAACAGGGTCACGTCCTCGGGGGCGAGCTTGTAGAAGCGCATCGCCTCGCCGATCGATTGGCCGCTGTCGTTCATGAAGGTGGCGGGCTTCAGCAGCAGCAGCTTGGCGCCGCCGATCCGCCCTTCGCTTGTCCAGCCCAGGAAGCGCTTCTTGGGCGGATCGAAGCCGTGCAGCTCGGCGATGGCGTCCACCGCCATGAAGCCGGCATTGTGGCGATGCATCGCATATTGCGGCCCGGGATTGCCGAGCCCGACCCACAGCTGCATGGCCTTGTCCTCCGCTCAAGCGGCCATGCCGCAAGGGTCGTCCCAGCGAAAGCTGGGACCTTTGGCAAGCCGAGGCGCTCCACTTGCATGAGGCCCCAGCTTTCGCTGGGGCGACGGCTGGTGTCGGAGGGAGCGGATGGTCCGCTCCCCCCAGCTGGCTCAACCCTCGGCTTCGGCCTCGGCCGCGCCTTCGCTCGACTTGAGCGCGGACGGCGCCGCGATCGTCGCGATGGTGAAGTCGCGGTCTTCGATCGCCGACTTGGCGCCGGCGGGCAGAGTCACCGCCGAGATATGGATCGATTCGCCGACATCGAAGCCCTTGACCGACACTTCGACATCGTCGGGGATGTTGGCCGCGTCGACCACCAGTTCCAGCTCGTGACGGACGATGTTGAGCACGCCGCCGCGCTTCAGCCCGGGCGACAGCGCTTCATCGACGAAGCGCACCGGCACCTGCACCGTCACGGTCGCGTGCTCAGCGATGCGCAAGAAATCGGCGTGGATCGGGCGATCGGTGACGGGGTGGAAAGCGACGTCCTTGGGCAGGGTGCGCACCTGCTCGCCGCCGACGTCGATCATCACCACCGAGTTCATGAAATGCCCGGTCATCAGCAGCCGGTACAGTTCCTTTTCCTCGACGTGAATCGCCGCGGGATCTTGTTTGGCGCCGTAGATCACGGCAGGGACACGGCCTTCACGACGAAGCGAACGGGAGGCTCCCTTGCCAACCCCTTCACGCGTCTCGGCCGCGAGCGTCAGAATTTCGCTCATGGCGGTCTCCGAAATGCTGGTTACGTAAGCCCGGCCGAGCCTCCAGGGATGACCCCGGCCGGAAGCGAGCGCGCTTAGTCGATCGCGCCGCCCGCGTCAAACCGGCCGATGCTCGGATCGGCGCGGGGGTATGGCGATCGAGCGTAATCGCCCTTCAAGCCGGTAAATCCCGCCAAAGTACGCTTGGCTTATCCGCATCTATTCTGCCACTATCGATGCAATATTGACTTATTGTAATGTGATGAAATTACGTCGGTAAATAGCTGAAAATATGTTGTTACTAGTAATTAAAGGTTGCTCTGTTGGAAAATCTATCTCACCATCCGCTTGGCGCCCAATCAAGGGCGCAATCAAGATGGAGGGGATCATGCGATCCATCATGATGGTGGCCGCCGGACTAGCCGGCTTGGCAGTATCGAGCGCCGCCTTGGGCCAGTCGGCGACCTCGGACCTACGTCGTTCGGGTAAGGTCTATCACGCCCGGGTCTGCCCGAAGTCCAACGCCCCAGGCGTCGCGAGCTGCGATGCCCGCGTCGTCACCGACTCCAAGGGAAATCCGCAAGTACGCGATCGGGTGACGCCCAACGCGCTGCCTTCGGGCTATGGTCCCAGCGACTTACGCGCGGCCTATAATATTCCGGCGACTTCGTCCGCCCAGCGGACCATCGCGATCGTCGACGCTTATGGCTATGCCAATGCGGAAGCCGATCTCGCGGTCTATCGCTCGACCTTCGGGCTGCCGGCCTGCACCACCGCGAACGGGTGTTTCCGCAAATACAACCAGCGCGGCGTGCAGGGCAGCTATCCGCGCCAGAACACGGGCTGGGCGCAGGAGACCGCGCTCGATCTCGATATGGCCAGCGCGATCTGCCCCGATTGCCGCATCATCCTGGTCCAGGCCGATTCGCCGACGCTCGCCAATCTGGCCGCAGCGGTGAACACGGCGGCGTCGCTCGGCGCGTTCGTGATCAGCAACAGCTATAGCGGCGGCGAGAGCGGCTCGACCACCTATGAGTCCGCCTACAACCATAGCGGCATCGCCATCACGGCGAGCACCGGCGACAGCGGCTATGGCGTCGGCTTCCCGGCAAGCTCCAACCATGTAATCGCGGTCGGCGGCACCAGCCTCACTCGGTCGAGCACCACGCGCGGCTGGAGCGAGAGCGCCTGGTCCGGCGCGGGCAGCGGTTGCAGCGCGGTCTATGCCAAGCCGAGCTGGCAGACCGATACGGGCTGCGCGCGCCGTTCGCTGGCGGATGTGTCGGCGGTGGCGGATCCGGCGACGGGTGTCGCCGTCTATGGCCCGACGACCAACGTTTCGACCGCCGGCTGGCAGGTTTATGGCGGCACCAGCGCCTCGGCGCCGATCATCGCCGCGACCTATGCCTCGCAGGGCTCGAACAGCTATGCCTATCCGGTGCAGGGTACCTATGCCAATCGCGCCTATCTGAACGACGTCATCTCGGGGTCGAACGGCAGCTGCGGCAGCTATCTGTGCAACGGCGTGCCCGGCTATGACGGGCCGACCGGACTCGGCACGCCCAACGGGCTGACCGCGTTCTGAACCGCTTGGAGCGGGTGGCTTGGAGCGATTTCGAGGCAGGTGGAATCACCTGCCGGCGCGGAAATCGCGGCAAATCAAGAATCTAGAGCGGCGATCCGAGGCAATCGGATCGATAATCGCTCTAGCCCACCCGCTCCACTTTATAGCCGGCGGCGCGCAGCCGGTCGATCACCGATCCCGGCCCCGCCAGATGCCCCGCGCCCACCGCCAGGAACAGCCGCCCCGGCTGGCCCATTCGCGCCCCGATCCAGCGGCTCCAGCGGATGTTGCGCCGATCGATCAGCACCGCGCGCAGCGTCGGCGCGTCGGCGAACGGTGCCGCCAGCAACTGGCCGAGCCGCGCCGTATCCCCGCTGGTCCAGGCGGTGAGCAGGCGGCGATATTCTTGCGCCGAATCCAGGCTCGCGATCAGCAACCGGCGTTGATCGGCCTCGTCCAGCCGATCGAACAGCGCGAGCTGCCCCTCGAGCGTTTCCAGCCCCAGGCGCGGGCGACCGGCGAAGCGCCGCGCGAGCACCGACTCGACGCCCGCCCGCGCGTCCGCCCCGGCGGTCGCCGCGCCGCAGCCGCTGAGCCAAAGCGCGGCTGCCCAACTTTTCACCCGATCGAGCGGCACCCCGCAGGCGCGCACCGCTTGCTTGAGCTTCGCGCGCGCCGCGGCCGGCACCCGCGCGACGAGCGGCGGCAGGCCCGAGGCACGGCTCATCCGGGCGAATTGCTCGGCGCTCGCGTCGACATCGGCGCCGCCTGGCAGTTCGCCCACCAGCGCCTGCGAGTCGTCGATCGCGCGTGTCACCGCCGGCGTCTCCCAACGCACGTTCTTCGGCAGGAAATGGATCGTGCCGAACAGCCAGATCGTCGTATCCGCGTCGCGCAGCACGTAAAGCGCGGGCCGCGCCGGGATTTCCCGTGCGCAGCCCGCGAGCAGCAGCAGGGCGAGAGCCCCTGCGCGCATCAATATTTCACGCGTGTCGGCGTGATCTTATAGGCGGTCAGCTGGTTCTGGACGCTGTCCTTGCCCGCCAGATGCCCCGCGCCCACCGCGATGAACACCACGCCCGGCTGCTTCATCCGCTCGGCGATCCAGCTCGCCCAGCGCTTGTTGCGCTCGGTCAGCAGCAAATTGCCGATCTCGGGCTGTTCGCGCAGACCTTCGTTGATTGTCTCGCCCAGCGCTTCGGGGTTCCCCGCGGCCCATTGCTGCACCATCTTGCCAATCGTCTCGCCGCCCTTGGGCAGTTCCTTCAGCGTGATCTCCAGGAACTTGATCTGCTGAGCCTCGCTCAAGCCATCGAAATAGCCGAGCTGCTGGTCGATCGTCTCCAGCCCGCTGACCGGCTTGTTGGCGGCTTTGGCGGCGGCCATCAGCACCTTTTCGGCGCCGCTATTGGGATCATAGCCCAGCTTGGCGAGCGGCAACTGGGTGAGGGTGATCGCGGCGAACCACGGCTTGAACCGGTCCATCACCGGCACGGTGAGGCCGACCGGCGCGCCATATTCGGCGACCGCCTTTTCGTAGAGCGGCTTGTCCTCGGCCGGCAGCTTGGCCGAAAGCGGGGTGCCGCTCTTGTCCGGCGCGCGCTGCAGCACCGCCTGCTGGACCGTCGCCTGATCGAGATCGGGCAGTTCGAGCACCACTTCCTTGCTCTCGTCGAACGCCTTCTTCACCGCCTCGTCGAACCAGCTGAGGCCGGGCTTCAGCACATGGACCGTGCCGAAGAGGTAAACGGTGGTGTCCGCGTCCTTGATCACCCACAGGGCGGGGTCCGCATCCTGCGTGGCGGCGGGCGCGGGGGCCGGCTGCGCGGTCTGCGCGTGGAGCGGGCCGGCGAAGAGCAGCGCGAGGGTGGCCGCTCCGGTCATGACGTGTTTAAGCATCGATACTCCCTTTCAAAAAAACTCAGTTGCGAAGTTTGAAGACCAGGCCGAGCACGGCCATCGAGACATAGGCGATCAGGAACACGCCGAGCGCGCTCGGTTGCGGCACCAGCCCGCCCGCGGCGAGCGCCTGCCAGGCGGGATAGCCGCCCACCACGGCCAGGCACGCGCCCGACATCGCCTTGAGATTTGCCTGCACCTTCACCTCATCGATGAGGCGAAAGCTGTAGGCCGGGATGCCGATCAGCGCGGCGAGGAAGCCGATCGCCAGCAGCACGGCGACCGCGGGCGGCAAGCGCACGGCCGCGATGTCATGCAGACCCGCATGGTCGCCGAGTTCGAAGACACTCGCGGCCCCGCCCAGGACGGCGCCGACGACCAGGCACCCGCCGAGGAAATAGTACATCCGCCGCCGGTTGCGCCGGGCGATCCGCTCGCCGGGGCCCAGATCTTGCGCCGCCATCACTTGGTGTTCCTCCAGATCCACGCGGCGGTCGCGGCGCCGCCGAGCAGCGCGACGGCCCACACCGTATCGGGCGTCACCTTCACCCCCAGCCGGGTAAGCGCGGGGGCGATCGGCATCCCGGCGAACAGCACCAGCCCCATCACCGCCAGCACGCGCGTGCCCTTGGCCCGGGCGAACTCATCGGCCTGGCGCCAGCACAGCGCGCCGCCCACCAGGCTGATCACGATCAGCGCGATCGCGGCGACCGACCGGGCTTTATCCGGGGCAACGCCCAATTGGGGCAGCCACAGCGTGCCGATGCCCGTCGCGAGCAGCGCCAGCCCGATCATCCCCAGATTGATCCGCAGCGTGCGCCGGGCGTTGCGCAGCGCGATCCGCTCGCCGGGGCCCAGTTCACGCCCGGCCATCATTGTCCCCATCATCGAAAACATCCTCGATCTTCAGGTCGAACAGCCGGGCGATCTTGAACGCCAGCGGCAGCGAGGGATCGTGCTTGCCGGTTTCGATCGCGTTGACCGCCTGGCGCGACACGCCGAGCCGGCCGCCAAGCTCCGCCTGGCTCCAATCGCGTTCGGCGCGCAGCACTTTCAGCCGGTTCTTCACGATCAGTGCGTCAGGATCATCCACAGCGACACCGCCATGGTGAACAGGCCCGACAGCAGCGCGATCAGATCGTCGCGCGGGCTCGTCGTCTTCGAACACATGCCTAGCTCCTTGGTCACTCTTTCCTGACACTGTGTCAGTGAAACCTGACTACGCCCGATTCGCGGCCGTGTCAAGAGAAGCTGACTTAATGCCACGCGAGGCTGACACACGCCGCGCGGGCATTGACCCGCCCGGCGGCGCGCGCCAAAGGGCGCCATCCAACCGCATGAGGGGAAACACGCCCTTGGCCACGCCGCCGCTCAGCTTCCAGCGGATGATCCTGACGCTCCATGATTATTGGAGCGCGCGCGGCTGCCTGATCCTGCAACCCTATGACATGGAGATGGGCGCGGGCACCTTCCACACCGCGACCACGCTCCGCGCGCTGGGGCCGGAGCCGTGGAACGCGGCCTTCGTCCAGCCCTGCCGCCGGCCGACCGACGGCCGCTATGGCGAGAACCCCAACCGGCTGCAGCATTATTACCAATATCAGGTGATCCTGAAGCCCTCGCCGCCCGACCTGCAGGAGCTTTACCTCGGCTCGCTTGCGGCGATCGGGATCGATTTCAGCCGCCACGACATTCGCTTCGTCGAGGATGACTGGGAAAGCCCGACGCTCGGCGCCTGGGGGCTGGGCTGGGAAGTGTGGTGCGACGGGATGGAAGTGACCCAGTTCACTTATTTCCAGCAAATGGGCGGGTTCGATTGCAAGCCGGTCGCGGGCGAGCTGACCTATGGGCTCGAACGGCTGGCGACGTACATCCAGAATGTCGACAGCGTGTACGATCTGGCGTTCAACGACGCGGGCGTGCGCTATGGCGACGTGTTCCTGGAGAACGAACGCCAGATGAGCGCGTGGAATTTCGAAGTCGCCGACACCGACGCGCTGACCGACGCCTTCCGCAAGCATGCCGCCGAATGCGAGCGCTCGCTGGCGGCCGGCCTGCCGATCCCCGCTTATGAGCAGGCGATCAAGGCCAGCCATGTGTTCAACCTGCTCCAGGCGCGCGGGGTGATCTCGGTCGCCGAGCGCCAGGCCTATATCGGCCGCGTGCGCGATCTGGCGAAAGCGGCCTGTGCGGGGTGGATGGAGAAGAACGGGTGGGCGGCGTGACCCGGCCCTCACCCGCCTTCGCTGCGCTCGGCACCCTCTCCCGCAGGCGGGAGAGGGAAGGGGTTGGCCCTCTCCCGCTGGCGGGAGAGGGAGGGGCCCACCGCCGCCAGGCGGTGGGAGGGTGAGGGCATGACCGACTTCCTCCTCGAACTCCGCTCCGAAGAAATCCCCGCGCGGATGCAGGGCCGCGCCAGGGAAGACCTGGCCAAGCTGTTCGCCGCCGAACTCGCCAAGGCGGGGCTGAGCGCCGGCGCGGTCGAGACCTATGCCACCCCGCGCCGGCTCGCGCTGATCGCGCGCGGCCTGCCGGAGGCGACCGAGGCGGTTTCCGAAGAGCTGAAAGGCCCGCGCGCCTCGGCGCCGCCCCAGGCGCTGGAGGGGTTCCTGCGCAAGACCGGCCTCGCCCGCGAGCAGCTGGTAGAGCGCGACGGCGTGCTGTTCGCGGTGATCGAACGCCCCGGCCGCGCGACGGCGGCGGTGCTCGCGGAAGCCATCCCGGCGATCGTCCGCGCTTTCCCCTGGCCCAAATCGATGCGCTGGGGGGCGGCCTCGCTCTCGACCGAGTCCTTGCGCTGGGTACGGCCATTGCAGGGGATCGTCGCGCTGTTCGGCGAGGCGGTGGTGCCGTGCGAGGTCGCCGGTATCGCCAGCGGACGGGAGACCTATGGCCATCGTTTCATGGCCCCCGGCGCGATCGCGATCGAGAGCGCCGCGACCTATGCCGAGCAGCTGCGCCAGGCAAAGGTGATCGTCGATCAGGACGCACGCGCCGCCATCATCCGCGATCGGGCGCGCGCGCTCGCCGCCGAGGCGGGGCTCGCGCTGATCGAGGATGAGGGGCTGGTCGCCGAGAATGCCGGGCTCACCGAATGGCCGGTGCCGCTGCTCGGCCGCTTCGACGAAGCGTTCCTCAGCGTGCCGCCCGAGGTGATCCAGCTGACGGCGCGGGTGAACCAGAAATATTTCGTCTGCCGGGGCGCGGGCGACAAGCTCGCCAACGCCTTCATCTGCGTGGCGAATATCGACGCGGCGGATGGCGGCGCGAAGATCGTCGAGGGCAACCGGAAAGTGCTCGCCGCGCGGCTGAGCGACGCGCGCTTCTTCTACGAGCAGGATTTGAAGGTGCCGCTCGAGGAGCAGGCGAAGAAGCTCGATCGCATCGTGTTCCACGAGAAGCTGGGCACGGTGGCGGACAAGGCGGCGCGGGTGGCGAAGCTCGCGCGGTGGCTGTGCGAGGAGGGAATCATCAAATCCTCCCCAAGCTTGCTTGGAGTTGCGGGTCGGATCGTCCCCCGGACGATCCTTGACCGTGCGGGGCACGGTCAACCCGCAACTGGGGACCGTCCGCAGGACGGTGGAGGGGCCTCGACGGTTGCGCCCGGTGCGCCCCTCCACCACTCGCCTGCGGCGAGCGGTCCCCCTCCCCAAGCCAAGCTTGGGGAGGATTTGGCCGCTCTCGCCGAACGCGCGGCCCTCCTCTGCAAGGCCGATCTCGTCACCGGCATGGTCGGCGAGTTCCCCGAGCTGCAAGGGGTGATGGGTGGCTATTACGCGGCGGCGCAGGGCGAGCACCCCGCGGTCGCGGCGGCGATCCGCGATCACTACAAGCCGGTAGGCGCAGGCGATGAGGTGCCCACTGATCCGGTGACGGTGGCGGTGTCGCTGGCGGATAAGCTGGATACATTGATTTGTTTCTTTACGATCAAAGATTTGCCAACGGGCTCACGCGATCCGTTTGCACTGCGGCGTGCCGCTAACGGTGTTATACAAATTATACTTTTCAATAATCTTCGGCTTTCTTTGAGGTACACGGTCGGGAATGGTGAGCTCGAAGTTTTAGTCGATGTTTACACTCAGCGTGGTTCCTTGGCCCAAAAACATCGAAACCGCACACTTCTACGATCGTGGACCAACGTCGGACGTCCGCCCGAGAATGTGGTGACCGGCTTAGACCCGGATATTGCGGCGAGACGACGAGAATTTGGCACCGAAGGCCGTCAACAAATGATGACTTTCTTCGCCGACCGCCTCAAAGTCCAGCAACGCGAAGCCGGCGTCCGTCATGACCTGATCGACGCCGTGTTCGCCCTCGGCGGCGAGGATGATCTCGTCCGCCTGCTCGCCCGCGTTCGCGCGCTGCAGGCGTTCGTCACCACCGAGGACGGCGCCAATCTCCTCGCTGGGTACAAGCGCGCCGCCAATATCCTGAAGAAGGAAGGCGTCCCCGCCGCCGCGTCCGATCCGGACGATCGCGGCGACCCGCCCGGCGACGATCCGGCCGCCGCCCCCGCCGATCCCGCCGCCATGGCCGAGCGCATGGGCGGGGGCACGAGTGGCCCCGGTGCCGCTTTCGGCCCCGGCCACGGCTCCGCCGCGCTCGGCGATCCGCGGCAGGGGCACGACATCTTCCAGAGCGGCGAGGAGGACCCGCTGGTCCAGGTCGATGATCCCGAATTCGCGCCGATCGTCGCCGAACTCGCGCGCGGCGAGCGGCAAAAGGCGCTCGGCTACACGCCCGAGCCGGCCGAGGACGCGCTGATCACGGCGCTCGACGGCGCCGAGCCCGCGGCCCGCGCGGCGGTGGCGCGCGAGGATTTCGAGGGCGCGATGGCAGCGCTCGCTCAGCTCCGCGCGCCGATCGATGCGTTCTTCGACCAGGTGACCGTCAACGATCCGGAACCGGCGAAGCGCGCGGCGCGTCTCGCGCTGCTGGGCCGGGTGCGCGACGCGGTGCATCAGGTGGCGGATTTTTCGAAGATCGAGGGGTGAGGGCCGGCGGTAGAACCGACCGATCACCGTCATGCCGGACTTGTTCCGGCATCCACCGGTGTTCCAGGCTTTTCGTGGGCAAGGCCTGGCGGCACGGTGGACCCTGGAACAAGTCCGGGGTGACGGCCAAAGTAACGATCAACCGCGCTACAGGGAGTGAATAATGGGCTATGTCTATCGCTTCGGCGGCGGGGTTTCGGACGGGGGCAGGGGGGACAAGAACCTGCTCGGCGGCAAGGGCGCGAACCTCGCCGAAATGGCCTCGATCGGGCTGCCGGTGCCCCCGGGCTTCACCATCAGCACCGAGATGTGCACCCGCTATTATGAGGAAGGCCAGGCCTTCCCGGACAGCCTGCGCGGCGAAGTCGCCAAGGGCCTTGCCCATATCGAAGGGGTGACGGGCAAGAAGTTCGGCGACGCGGCCGATCCGCTGCTCGTCTCGGTCCGCTCGGGCGCGCGGGTGTCGATGCCGGGGATGATGGACACGGTGCTGAACCTGGGGCTGAACGACGAAACCGTCGCCGGCCTCGCCACCACCAGCGGCGATGCGCGCTTCGCGTGGGACAGCTATCGCCGCTTCATCCAGATGTACGCGGACGTGGTGCTGGGGCTCGATCACGGTGCGTTCGAGGAAGCGCTGGAGATCGTCAAGGAAGACAAGGGCTATTTCCTCGATACCGAGATGAGCGCCGAGGATTGGCGCGCCTTGGTCGGCGAGTATCAGGCGCTGGTCGCCAAGCTGTGGGGCAAGCCCTTCCCGCAGGATGTCCACGATCAGCTCTGGGGCGCGATCGGCGCGGTGTTCGGTTCGTGGCAGTCCGATCGGGCGAAGGTCTATCGCCGGCTGAACAATATCCCGGGCGATTGGGGCACGGCGGTGAACGTGCAGGCGATGGTGTTCGGCAATATGGGCGAGACGAGCGCGACGGGGGTGGCGTTCACCCGCGATCCCTCCACCGGCACGCGGGCCTATTATGGCGAGTTCCTGATCAACGCGCAGGGCGAGGACGTCGTCGCGGGCATCCGCACCCCGCAATATCTGACGCGCGCGGCGCGCGAGGCGGCCGGCGCCAAGCCGCTCAGCATGGAAGAGGCGATGCCGGGGACCTATGCCGAGCTGGCCCGGGTGTTCGATCTGCTCGAGCGGCATTACCGTGACATGCAGGACATCGAATTCACCGTGCAGCAGGGCAAGCTCTGGATGCTGCAGACGAGGAGCGGCAAGCGCACGGCGGCGGCGGCGCTGAAGATCGCGGTCGATATGGCGCAGGAAGGGCTGATCACCGAGGCGGAAGCGGTGGGCCGGGTCGATCCCTCGGCGCTCGATCAGCTGCTCCACCCCACGCTCGATCCCAAGGCGCCGCGCGACGTGCTCACCAAGGGGCTTCCCGCCTCGCCGGGCGCGGCCTCGGGCGTGGTGGTGTTCGACAGCGACATGGCCGAGCGCCGCGCCGAATTGGGCGAGGCGGTGATTCTGGTGCGGATCGAAACCAGCCCCGAGGATATTCACGGGATGCACGCCGCGCGGGGCATCCTGACGGCGCGGGGCGGGATGACGAGCCATGCGGCGGTCGTCGCGCGCGGCATGGGGCGCCCGTGCGTCTCGGGCGCGGGCGGCATCTCGATCGACCTGAAGGCGCGGGTGATGCGCGTCGCCGGGCGCGAGGTGAAGGAAGGCGCCGTGATCACGATCGACGGCGCGAGCGGCGAAGTGATGCTCGGCGAGGTGCCGACGGTGCAGCCCGAGCTCGCCGGCGATTTCGGCACGCTGATGGCCTGGGCGGACAAAGTGCGCGCGCTCAAGGTACGTACCAACGCCGAGACCCCCGCCGATTGCCGCGTCGCGCGCGAGTTCGGCGCGGAAGGCATCGGCCTGTGCCGCACCGAACATATGTTCTTCGATGCCGAGCGGATCACCGCGGTGCGCCAGATGATCCTGGCCGAGAATGAAGCCGGCCGCCGCGCGGCGCTCGACAAATTGCTGCCCGAGCAGCGCGGCGATTTCGTCGAGATTTTCGAGGTGATGGCGGGCTTGCCCTGCACCATCCGCTTGCTCGATCCGCCGCTGCACGAATTTCTGCCGCATGGCGAGGCGGAGTTCGCCGAAGTGGCGAACGCGGCGGGGGTCGGGGTCGAAGCGCTGAAGCGCCGCGCGGCGGAGCTGCACGAGTTCAACCCGATGCTCGGCCATCGCGGCTGCCGGCTGGGGGTGACTTACCCCGAAATCTACGAAATGCAGGCGCGCGCGATCTTCGAAGCGGCGATCGATGTCGCGGAAAAAAGCGGCGAGGCGCCGATCCCCGAAGTGATGATCCCGCTCGTCGCCACCAAGCGCGAGCTGGAGCTGATGAAGGCCGTGGTCGATGCCGCCGCCGAGGCCGTCTTCGCCGAGCGCGGCCGGCGGGTGGACTATCTCGTGGGCACGATGATCGAGCTGCCCCGCGCGGCGATCATGGCGGGCGAGATCGCGCAGGCGGCCGAATTCTTCAGCTTCGGCACCAATGACTTGACGCAGACGACCCTCGGGGTGAGCCGCGACGATGCCAGCCGCTTCCTGACCGCTTATGTCGACAAGGGCATCTACCCGACCGATCCGTTCGTCAGCCTGGACGTGGACGGGGTGGGCGCGTTGATCGAACTCGCCGTGGAACGCGGGCGCGGCACCCGCGCCGGGCTCAAGCTCGGCATTTGCGGCGAACATGGCGGCGATCCGGCGAGCATCGATTTCTGCGCGCGCACGGGCCTCGATTATGTCTCGGCCTCGCCCTACCGGGTGCCGATCGCTCGGCTGGCGGCGGCGCAGGCGGCGCTGAAGGGGCAGAGGTAAGCGCGCGCGATCATGATGCGAAAGGGCCACGAAACCTAGCGCACGATTACCTTACGTTGCCCCTCCTCCCCTTTAGGGGAGGAGGTTGGGAGGTGGGGGCTCGATCCAGGGCGTAGCGCCTGTTGACCGCCCCCACCCCAACCCCTCCCCTGAAGGGGAGGGGCTTTCTGTGCTACCGTGTAAGATGATCACGCCCTAACCCGTCATCCCGGACGTGTTCCGGGG
>Ga0310345_10000688_pt1 | contig 45411 bp, 42 predicted proteins | sample HC15DNA20500_MG_FD_204667 | JGI IMG/M metagenome (GOLD analysis project Ga0310345, IMG submission 204667) | Marine microbial communities from station ALOHA, North Pacific Subtropical Gyre - HC15-DNA-20-500_MG | ecosystem: Environmental > Aquatic > Marine > Oceanic | place: Pacific Ocean: North... | reverse complement strand
CCCGACATCCAGTCGCTCCGCGACGAGACCGAGGAAGACCCCAAGGAACTCGCCGCCTCCAAGTACGACCTGAACTACATCGCGCTCGACGGTGAGATCGGCTGCATGGTGAACGGCGCGGGCCTCGCCATGGCGACGATGGACATCATCAAGCTCTACGGCGCGGAGCCTGCCAACTTCCTCGACGTGGGCGGCGGCGCGACCAAGGACAAGGTCACCGAGGCGTTCAAGATCATCACTTCGGACAAGAACGTGAAGGGCATCCTTGTCAACATCTTCGGCGGCATCATGCGCTGCGACGTCATCGCCGAAGGCGTGGTCGCGGCGGTGAAGGAGGTGGGGCTTCAGGTTCCGCTTGTCGTCAGGCTGGAAGGCACCAACGTCGAGAAGGGCAAGGAGATCATCGCGAACTCCGGACTGAACGTCGTGGCCGCGGACAACCTGTCCGACGGTGCCGAGAAGATCGTGAAAGCAGTGAAAGGCTAAGGCAAATGGCAGTTCTCGTCGACGAAAACACCAAGGTCATCTGCCAGGGCATCACCGGCTCGCAGGGGACCTTCCACACCGAACAGGCTATCGCCTACGGCACCAAGATGGTCGGCGGCGTGACCCCCGGCAAGGGCGGCACCAGCCACCTCGACCTGCCGGTGTATAACTCGGTGCACGAGGCGATGCACGAGACCGGGGCGAACGCCTCGGTCATCTACGTGCCGCCGCCGTTCGCCGCGGATTCGATCCTTGAGGCCATCGATGCGGAGATGCCGCTGATCATCTGCATCACCGAGGGCATCCCGGTGCTCGACATGATGAAGGTGAAGGCGGCCCTGCAAACCTCCAAGTCGCGGCTGATCGGGCCGAACTGCCCGGGCGTCATCACGCCGGGCGCCTGCAAGATCGGCATCATGCCGGGCCACATCCACAAGCGCGGCTCCGTGGGCGTCGTGTCCCGGTCGGGCACCCTGACCTACGAAGCCGTGAAGCAGACGACCGACGCAGGCCTCGGCCAGTCCTCGGCCGTCGGCATCGGCGGCGACCCGATCAAGGGGACCGAACACATTGACGTGCTCGAGATGTTCCTCGCGGACGAAGAAACCCAGTCGATCATCATGATCGGCGAGATCGGCGGACAGGCCGAAGAGGACGCAGCGCAGTTCCTCAAGGACGAGGCGAAGCGGGGCCGGTCGAAACCGACCGCAGGCTTCATCGCCGGCCGCACGGCGCCTCCGGGCCGTCGCATGGGCCACGCGGGCGCCATCGTCGCCGGCGGCAAGGGCGGCGCCGAGGACAAGATCGAGGCGATGAAATCCGCCGGGATCGTGGTCGCGGACAGCCCCGCCGGGCTGGGCGAAGCCGTTCTGAAAGCGATCGGGTAACGCCGGTGGCCGGGCCGTCGCGCCCGGCCCTGCCCCCGGAAGGAGCACAGGACATGCGTTTCTCAGAAGCCGTAAAGACCTGCTTCCGGAAATACGTCACCTTTTCCGGGCGCGCCTCGCGCCCGGAATACTGGTGGTTCGTCCTGTTTCTCTTCCTCGGCAGCATCGTGGCGGGGTTTCTCGACGGCCTCCTCTTCGGCGCCGGCAGCGTGGAGGTCACCGACACCACCTTCAGCGCCGAAACCGACGGCCCGCTCGCCGCGCTCTTCAGCCTCGCCACCTTCCTGCCCGCGCTCGCCGCGGCGTGGCGGCGGATGCATGACACCGGGCGGTCCGGGCTTTACGTTCTCTATCCGCTGATCGCCATGTTCGGGACGTTCAGCTTCATCGGCTTCGTCGGCGGGATGGACCTGCTGGCCGCCGGCAACTTCACCGAACTGTTTTCGGGCGTGATCGGCATCATCCTGTTGTTTGCCGTGATCGTTCTGGTCCTGTCGCCCTTCATCGTGCTCTTCTGGCTGGCAAGGCCATCGCAAATCGGCCCCAATCAGTGGGGCCCCAACCCCAAAGAGGTCTCGCAATGACCGACCAATCGCCGAACGATCTGTTCCACGCCTCGTCCTTCATGCAGGGGCACAATGCGGAATATCTCGAACAGCTGTACGCCCGCTACGCCAACGACCCCGCGTCGGTGGACGAGGCCTGGGCCGAGTTCTTCCGCACCCTCGGCGACGACGACCGCGCGGTGAAGGCCGAAGCGGCGGGCCCCTCCTGGGCGCGTGCCGACTGGCCGCCGGTGCCGAATGACGATCTGACGGCCGCGCTGGACGGCATGTGGCCGCAACCGGCCGAGGCGAAAGGCGCGGGCGAGAAGATCAAGGCCAAGGCGGCCGAGAAGGGCGTGGAGGTCAGCGACGAGGCGATCAAGCGGGCGGTGCTCGATTCCGTCCGGGCGCTGATGATCATCCGCGCGTACCGGATCCGCGGCCACCTTGCCGCCGACCTCGATCCGCTGGGGATGCGCGACGAGACCCCGCATCCCGAGCTCGACCCGAAAAGCTACGGCTTCGAAGAGGCCGACATGGACCGGCCGATCTTCCTCGACAAGGTGCTGGGGCTCGAGATCGCGCCGATGCGCCAGATCGTCGAGATCGTAAAACGCACCTATTGCGGCACCTTCGCGCTCCAGTACATGCACATCTCGAACCCCGAGGAGGCCGGCTGGCTGAAGGAGCGGATCGAGGGCTTCGGCAAGGAGATCACCTTCACCCGCGAAGGCCGCCGGGCGATCCTGAACAAGCTGGTCGAGGCCGAGGGCTTCGAGAAGTTCCTGCATGTGAAATACATGGGCACCAAGCGCTTCGGCCTCGACGGCGGCGAGGCGCTGATCCCCGCGATGGAGCAGATCATCAAGCGCGGCGGGTCGCTCGGCGCGAAAGAGATCGTGATCGGCATGCCGCACCGCGGCCGTCTGTCGGTGCTGGCCAACGTGATGGGCAAGCCCTACCGCGCGATCTTCAACGAATTCCAGGGCGGCAGCTTCAAGCCCGAGGATGTCGACGGCTCCGGCGACGTGAAATACCACCTCGGCGCGTCGAGCGACCGCGAATTCGACGGCAACGAGGTGCACCTGTCGCTGACCGCCAACCCCTCGCACCTCGAGGCGGTGAACCCCGTGGTCCTGGGCAAGGCGCGGGCCAAGCAGTACCAGCTGAACGACCATGACCGCACCGCCGTCATCCCCGTGCTGCTGCACGGCGACGCGGCCTTCGCGGGCCAGGGCGTTGTGGCGGAGTGCTTCGGGCTGTCGGGCCTCGTCGGGCACCGCACCGGCGGCACGATCCATATCGTGGTGAACAACCAGATCGGCTTCACCACCGCGCCGCATTTCTCGCGCTCGTCCCCCTACCCCACGGACATCGCGCTGATGGTGGAGGCGCCGATCTTCCACGTGAACGGCGACGATCCGGAGGCTGTGGTGCACGCCGCCAAGGTCGCGACCGAGTTCCGCCAGAAGTTCCACAAGGACGTGGTGATCGATATATTCTGCTACCGCCGCTTCGGTCACAACGAAGGCGACGAGCCGATGTTCACGAACCCGATCATGTACAAGAAGATCAAGGGTCACAAGACGACCCTGAGCCTCTATACCGATCGGCTGGTGAAGGACGGGCTGATCCCCGAGGGCGAGATCGAGGACATGAAGGCCGCCTTCCAGTCCCACCTGAACGAGGAGTTCGAGGCGGGCAAGGAATACAAGCCCAACAAGGCCGACTGGCTGGACGGCAAGTGGTCCCACCTCGAACGCGAGAAGGAGGATTACCAGCGCGGCGAGACCGCCATCGCCGAGGAGACCTTCAAGGAGATCGGCGAGGCGCTGACCCGCGCGCCCGACGGCTTCCCCCTGCACCGCACGGTGGAGCGCCTGCTCGACTCCAAGCGGCAGATGTTCGACAGCGGCGAAGGCTTCGACTGGGCGACGGGTGAGGCGCTGGCCTTCGGCTCGCTCCTGACCGAGGGCTACCCGGTCCGCCTTGCGGGCCAGGATTCGACGCGCGGCACCTTCAGCCAGCGGCATTCGGCGCTGATCAGCCAGGAGACGGAGGAGCGGTATTATCCGCTCAACAACATCCGGCAGGGTCAGGCGCGCTACGAGGTCATCGACTCGATGCTCTCGGAATACGCGGTGCTGGGCTTCGAATACGGCTACTCGCTGGCGGAACCGAACGCGCTGACCATGTGGGAGGCGCAGTTCGGCGACTTCGCCAACGGCGCGCAGATCATGTTCGACCAGTTCATCAGCTCGGGCGAATCCAAATGGCTGCGGATGTCGGGTCTCGTCTGCCTGCTGCCGCACGGCTACGAGGGTCAGGGGCCGGAACACTCCTCGGCCCGGCTGGAACGCTTCCTGCAGCAATGCGGGCAGGACAACTGGATCGTCGCGAACTGCACGACGCCGGCGAACTACTTCCATATCCTGCGCCGGCAGCTGCACCGTTCGTTCCGCAAGCCGCTGATCCTGATGACGCCGAAATCGCTGCTGCGCCACAAGCTGGCGGTGTCGAAGGCGTCGGAATTCACCACCGGCTCCAGCTTCCACCGGGTGCTCTGGGACGATGCCCAGTACGGCAATTCGGACACCACGCTGGCGGCGGATGACAAGATCAAGCGGGTCGTGATGTGTTCGGGCAAGGTCTATTACGACCTGCTGGAAGAACGCGACGCGCGCGGGATCGACGATGTCTACCTGCTGCGGATCGAACAGTTCTATCCCTTCCCGGCGATCAGCCTCGTGAAGGAGCTTGAGCGGTTCCCGCAGGCGGAGATGGTCTGGTGCCAGGAAGAGCCCAAGAACCAAGGCGCCTGGAGCTTCATCGAACCGAACATCGAATGGGTGCTGGGCCGGATCAAGGCACAGCACGGACGGCCGCGCTATGTCGGCCGCGTCGCCACCGCTTCGCCCGCCACGGGGCTTGCCGCGCAGCACAAGGCGCAACAGGCCGCCCTCGTGGACGAGGCCCTGACCATCGAAGGGAAATAACGCATGACCACGGAAATCCGCGTCCCCACCCTGGGCGAAAGCGTCACCGAGGCCACCGTCGCCACCTGGTTCAAGAAGCCGGGCGACCGGGTCGAGGTGGACGAGATGCTCTGCGAGCTGGAAACCGACAAGGTGACGGTCGAGGTCCCCTCGCCCGCCGCCGGCACGCTGGCCGACATCGTGGCCGAGGAAGGCCAGACCGTCGGGGTCGACGCCCTGTTGGGCAACATCTCGGAGCTGGGCAATGCGGGCCCCGAGGAAATGAAGCCGCGCTCCAAGGAAGAGGATGGCGAGAAGGTGCAGCAGAAGTCCGAAGAGACCCCCGACGCGGGTGGTGACATGATCGACGTGATGGTCCCCACGCTGGGCGAGTCGGTCTCGGAAGCCACGGTCGCCACGTGGTTCAAGAAGGAAGGCGACACCGTCGAGGCGGACGAGATGCTGTGCGAACTCGAGACCGACAAGGTCTCGGTCGAGGTGCCCGCCCCCGCCTCGGGCGTGCTGGGCAAAATCCTCAAGGGCGAGGGCGAAACCGTCGAAGCCGGCGGCAAGCTGGCCGAGATGACCACCGGCAAGGGTGCCGCGCCGGGCGACACCGGCGGCGCCAAGCCCTCCGCCCCCGAACCCGCGCCGGCGCAGACCGCCGCGCCCGACAGCGGCCGCACCGACGTGGAAGACGCGCCGTCGGCCAAGAAGGCGATGGCCGAGGCCGGGATCTCGCGCGATCAGGTCACCGGATCGGGCCGGGACGGCCGGGTGATGAAGGAGGACGTGCAGAAGGCCGTCGCCGCCGCCACCTCCGCCAAGTCCGCCGCGCCCGAGGCCAAGGCCCCGCCGCGCGCCCCCGTGCCGGCCGACGACGCCGCGCGCGAGGAACGGGTGAAGATGACCCGCCTGCGCCAGACCATCGCCCGCCGCCTGAAGGACGCGCAGAACACCGCGGCGATGCTGACGACCTACAACGAGGTCGACATGACCGAGGTCATGGCGCTGCGCAGCCAGTACAAGGACGAGTTCGAGAAGAAGCACGGCGTGCGGCTCGGCTTCATGTCCTTCTTCACCAAGGCCTGCGTGCACGCGCTCAAGGAGGTCCCCGAGGTCAACGCCGAGATCGACGGCACCGACGTGGTCTACAAGAACTTCGTCCACATGGGCATCGCCGCCGGGACCCCGCAGGGCCTCGTCGTGCCGGTGATCCGCGATGTCGACTCCAAGAGCTTCGCCGAGATCGAGAAGGAGATCGGCGAGAAGGGCCGCCGCGCCCGCGACGGCAAGCTGTCGATGGGCGAGATGCAGGGCGGGACCTTCACCATCTCGAACGGCGGCGTCTACGGCTCGCTGATGTCCTCGCCGATCCTGAACCCCCCGCAGTCGGGCATCCTCGGGATGCACAAGATTCAGGACCGGCCGATGGTGGTGAATGGCGAGATCAAGATCCGCCCGATGATGTACCTCGCGCTCAGCTACGACCACCGGATCGTCGACGGCAAGGGCGCCGTCACCTTCCTCGTCCGGGTGAAAGAGGCGCTGGAGGATCCGCGCCGCCTGCTGATGGATCTCTGATCCGCGGCACACGCGCTGCGCGAAAATCACCCCGCCCGCCCGAGGGCGGGGTTTCCCGCCGTCCCGGACGGCCGAGACCGGAACCGAAGACCGATGTCCAAGGCCACCCGCGTCAACATCGCCGACAGCCCGCCCCACCTCTGGGATCCGCGGGCGGAGACGCTCGTCACCTATCGCACGCTTCTGTCCCGCGACGCGACGCCAAGTCACGGGCTGGTGCAGGGCATCGCCACACTGCACGCGGGCGACGTGGAATACGCCCACTGGCACGACGTGCCCGAAACGGTCCACGTGCTGGAGGGCCACGGCCATGCCCGGCTGGGCGGCGAGGTGATGGAGATGCGGCCCGGCGACACCTTCTTCGTCCCGCCCCGCTGCATCCACGAATGGCGCAATGGCGAGGGCGTCATGCGCTTTCTCTATACTTTCCCGGCGGATTCCTTCGAGGACATCGCCTACCATCTCGAAAACGATGACACCGACGGCTGAAAGGAGACGGCCATGACCACCCTGACCGGCGTTCTCGCGCTCTATGGCCTTGTCGTGATGGTGACGATCCTCGTGCAGGTCCTCGCCGCCGCGCAGAAGCTCGACCTGACGCAGTTGGCCGGGAACCGGGAAAGCCTGCCCTCGCTGACCGGGCTCGCCGGACGGATGGACAAGGCGCAGATGAACTCCGTCGTTGCGCTCGCACTCTTCGCCCCGGCGGTGCTGATCCTCGAGGCACGGGGCGATATCCCGCCGGTGGCGGCCTCGCTCGCGTGGATCTTCCTGCTGGCCCGGATCGCCTATGTCGTGGTCTTCGCGCTCGGGATTCCGTGGCTCCGCACCGCCGTGTGGCTGGTCGGCTACATCATGACCTTCTGGCTCTACCTCCTCGCGCTCTGAGAGACACCATGACCCTGCAACTGATCTGCCAACTCGACAGCACCGACCCCGACACGCTGGTCACCGCCCTGATGGACGATGCCGAGGACCAGTCCCACGCCGGCCTCTCGCGCCTGCAGCTCTGGCGCGACGCGGATCAGGCGGGCCGCGTCTGGATCCTCTTTGACGTCTCCGACCGCGCCAAGGCCGAAGGCTGGCTGCAGCGCGCCGCCGCCGACACCCATGGCCGCCGCGCCGGAGTCACTGCCTCCACCGCCAATTTCGTGAGGACCGCATGACACCAGAACTCGCCGCGCTGGCCGCCACCGCCCTGATCCACGCCCTGCTGGTGATCCTGTCGCAGCAGCGGCTGACCCGCGACGTGGGGGCCGAGGGCAACGCCTCGCCCCGCGACAACATGCCGGAGCTGTCGCAGGACACGCAGCGCCTGCGCCGGGCGCTCGGCAACCACGTGGAGAACATCGGGCTCTTCATCTCGGCCGTGGTGATCGTCCAGTTCACCGGACAGAACACCTGGTTCACGGCCACCTGTGCCTGGGTCTTCGTGGCCGCGCGGCTGATCTACGTGCCCGCCTATCTCTACGGCTGGGCGCCGTGGCGGTCTCTGATCTTCACGGTCGGCTTCCTTGCCACCTTCGCGATGATCGCGGCCGCCTTCTTCTGATGCTGATGACCCCGGAACTCACCGCCCTCGCCCTTGCGGCGCTTCTGCAGATCGGCCAGCTCGCGCTCTATTCCGTGGCGGGTCAGGCGCAGGCAGGCACCGGCGCCGCGCTGAAGCCGCGCGACGAGCCGATCGAGCTGACGGGCAAGGCGGGCCGGATCAAGCGGGCGATGGACAACCATTTCGAAGGTCTGATCCTTTTCGCCATCGCGGTGCTGGTGCTGGCCATGGCGGACAAGTCCGGCCCGGTGACGATCCTTTGTTCCTGGCTCTACCTCGCCGCGCGGGTGCTCTACATCCCGGCCTACATCTTCGGATGGGTGCCGTGGCGGTCGCTCATCTGGCTGGTGGGTCTTGCCGCCACCGTCATGCTGCTGCTAACCGCGCTCACGTGGCAGGGGTGACGGCGATGCGGCGGCACGGGCGCCCGGGACAGCGACGCAATTCAGACGAGACACCGGCACAAGACCGGAATTCGACCCAAGGAGAAGCAAATGGCATCCTATGATGTGATCGTGATCGGCGCGGGCCCGGGCGGCTACGTGGCCGCCATCCGCTGCGCGCAGCTCGGGCTCAAGACCGCCTGTGTCGAGGGGCGCGAGACGCTGGGCGGCACCTGCCTGAACGTGGGCTGCATCCCCTCCAAGGCGCTGCTGCACGCAACCCATCAGCTGCACGAGGCCGAGGCGAACTTTGCCACCATGGGGCTGAAGGCCAAGGCGCCGACGGTCGACTGGAAGCAGATGCAGGCCTACAAGCAGGACGTGGTGGAGCAGAACACAAAGGGCATCGAATTTCTGTTCAAGAAGAACAAGATCGACTGGCTGAAGGGCTGGGGCTCGATTCCTGAGGCAGGCAAGGTCAAGGTCGGCGACGAGTTGCACGAGGCCAAGAACATCATCGTCGCCACCGGGTCCGAGGCGGCCTCCCTCCCCGGGGTCGAGATCGACGAGAAGGTCGTCGTGACCTCCACCGGCGCGCTGGAACTGGGCAAGATCCCCAAGAAGATGGTGGTGATCGGCGCGGGCGTCATCGGGCTCGAGATGGGGTCGGTATATGCCCGGCTCGGAACGCAGGTGACGGTGGTGGAATTCCTCGACCACATCACGCCGGGCATGGACCCGGAGGTGCAGCGCACGCTGCAGCGGATCCTCAAGAAACAGGGGATGGACTTCATCCTCGGCGCCGCCGTCCAGAAGGTGGACGCGGGCAAGACCAAGGCGACGGTCAGCTACAAGCTCCGCAAGGACGACAGCGAGGCCGAGATCGAGGCCGACACTGTGCTGGTCGCCACCGGGCGGCGCGCCTACACCGACGGGCTGGGCCTGAAGGATCTGGGTGTGGAGCTGACCGACCGTGGTGTGATCCAGACGGACGATCACTGGCAGACCTCGGTCAAGGGCATCTACGCCATCGGCGACGCCGTCGCCGGGCCGATGCTGGCCCACAAGGCCGAGGACGAAGGCATGGCCTGCGCCGAAGTCGTGGCGGGCAAGCATGGCCACGTGAACTACGGCGTGATCCCGGGCGTGATCTACACCTGGCCCGAAGTCGCGAGCGTGGGCGAGACGGAGGACACGCTGAAGAAGTCGGGCCGCGCCTACAAGGCGGGCAAGTTCTCGTTCATGGGCAACGCGCGGGCCAAGGCGGTCTTTGCGGGAGAGGGCTTCGTCAAGATCCTCGCGGACAAGGAAACCGACCGCATCCTCGGCGCACACATCATCGGACCCGGCGCGGGTGATCTGATCCACGAGGTCTGCGTGGCGATGGAATTCGGCGCCTCGGCGCAGGACCTCGCGCTGACCTGCCACGCCCATCCGACCTGGTCCGAAGCGGTGCGCGAAGCGGCGCTGGCCTGCGGCGACGGGGCGATCCACGCCTGAGGACGGGGGGCGGACGCCGCCCCCTCACCCAAACCCTCTCCCCCGGGGGGAGAGGCCGGGGTGACCGGGGTGAGGGGAAGCGCCACCCCTTCACCCCGCGCGAGCCGGGCAGGCGCCGGCCCGTGGCATGGCGCTTCGCAACCTCCGAACCTCTCGATTGATGGCAGCCGTGGTAGCCCCCATGTCGACACAAGGCGCCTACGGCACCAAAGCGCCAGCCCGCGGCGACGGGCCGGCGCTTGCCCGGCGCCCTTCGGGCTTGTTCCGGGCATTGGGATCGGCTCGGCCGACGGGGGCAGTTCGCGTTCGGCGGGAGGTCCATTGGACGATTTTCCGACCCACTTCGCGCGGCCCACGCCTGCCGGCTTGGGCGGGGGAGAGGTTGCACGTTCCTCTTACCCGCATCCTTGCCACTAGAAAGGCAGAGGCCGGCGTCTCGCGGGCCCGACCCGGCCTTACCGCAGGCGCGCCACCACGTAATCCGCAAGCTCCGACAGCAAGTCGCGCAGCGGATGCTCCGGCACCGCCTCCAGCGCCGCACGCGCGCGGGCGGACCAGCCGAAGGCGGCCTCCCGCGTGGCGTCCAGCGCACCGTGTTTCGCCAGCAGGCCGAGCGCGTGATCGAGGTCGCCCGCCTCCTGCCGCCCCTTCTCTATCGTGCGGACCCAGAAGGCGCGCTCTGCCTCGTCGGCCGCCGCCACCGCCTTGATCACCGGCAGCGTCAGCTTCCGTTCGCGGAAATCGTCGCCGATGTTCTTGCCGGTGGCCCGGGTGTCGCCCTCGTAATCCAGCAGGTCGTCGGCCATCTGGAACGCGATCCCGAGCGCGTCGCCGTAATCGCGCAGCGCCGCGACCACGTCCGCGTCGGCGCCCGCGATCTCGGCCCCTGATTCCGTCGCGGCGGCGAACAGCGCCGCCGTCTTGCCGCGCACGATCTGCAGATAGACCTCCTCGGTCGTGCGCAGATCCTGCGCCGCCGTCAGTTGCAGCACCTCGCCCTCGGCGATGGTGGCCGCCGCGTCCGATAGGATCGACAGCACCCGCAGGTTCCCCGGCTCGACCATCAGCTGGAAGGCGCGGGCGAACAGGTAGTCGCCGACAAGCACCGAGGATTTGTTGTCCCAGAGCAGGTTCGCCGTCGGCCGTCCGCGCCGCTGGCCGCTTTCGTCCACCACGTCGTCGTGCAGCAGCGTCGCGGTGTGGATGAACTCCACCGTCGCGGCGAGGCTGACATGATGCGGACCCGCGTAGCCGCAGAGCCGCGCGGCCGCGAGCACCAGCATCGGGCGCAGGCGCTTGCCGCCCGCTTCGACCAGATGCGCGGTCACCTCCGGTATGCGCGGCGCGTGGCGCGACGCCATGCGCGCGCGGATCACCTCGTTGACGGCCGCCATATCCTGCGCGAGATGCGCGGCCAGAGCGTCATGCGGCTTGGTGGCTACCTGATCCAATGTCTTTCCCTTCGCGCCGGAGAGCGACCTCGACAAACACGCGCCACTACCCCACTTTCCCCGACATGAAACAGCTCCTGCGCAGCACCGACCCTACCGTGATCGCCTTTGCCAAGGCCCTGCTTCAGGGGGAGGATATAGACTGCTTCGAAATGGACGTAAACATGAGCGTCCTCGAGGGATCGATCGGCATTTTCCCCCGCCGCCTCATGGTCCGGGACGAGGATTATGACCGCGCCCTCCGCACCATCCGCGACAACGGGATCGACGCCGATGGATGAGGCGGTGCTGTCGCGCGACGCCTATCTCGACGGACGCCTGCACCTGCGCCAGCCCAGGCGCGGCTATCGTGCAGGTGTGGACCCTGTGCTGCTGGCCGCCTCGGTGCCGGCGCGCGCGGGGGACAGCCTGCTCGACCTCGGCTGCGGGGTCGGCGCGGCGGCGCTCTGCGCCGGGGTCCGGGTGCCGGGGCTGGTGCTGGCGGGTGTCGAGCGGCAGGCCGATCACGCGGAGCTCGCGCGCCGCAACGCCGCCGACAACGGGCTGGCGATGGAGGTCGTCACCGCCGACATCACCGCCCTGCCCCCCGAACTGCGCCAGCGCCAGTTCGACCACGTCATCGCCAACCCGCCCTATTTCCGGCGCGACGCCTCGGTCGCCGGGCCCGATCCGGCGCGTGAGGCCGCCTATGGCGAGGCCACACCGCTGTCCGACTGGGTCGCGGCGGCGGCGAAACGCACCCGCAGCGGCGGCACCGTCACCTTCATCCACCGCGCCGAACGCCTGCCCGAGGTGATCGCCGCCTTCTCCGCCCGCCTCGGGTCGCTTGAACTGAAACCGCTGGTCCCGCGCCGCGGCCGGGAAAGCCAGCTGGTCCTGATACGGGGCCGCAAGGGGGGCCGCGCCGGTTTCCGCCTGCACCACGGGTTGCTGATTCACCGGGGCGACAGCCACGCCGGACGCGCCGATTACACCGACGCGGCGGCGGCGATTCTGCGCGACGCGGCGCCGCTCGACTTCAACTCCTCGACTTAATCGGCTGTTAATAGCCGGTTGTCCAAAGTGGACGCATGCAGCGTGACAGAAATGTAAATATGTGGTCCACTTTACCTACGGACACCCTTTGAGAGGAGAGACTGATGAGCTTGGGTTCACACATCGAAGAACTGAAAAAGAAACACCAGGTCCTCTCGGCCGCCGTGGACAAGGCACAGCGGTCGCCCGGCATGTCCGATCAGGAGATCCGGGAACTCAAGAAAGAAAAACTGCGCATCAAGGAACAGATCACCCGTCTGAGCTGACGCACATGGCATCGGGGACAGCCGCCGCGGATCAGCCCGCCTGATCCGCGGAGCGGAAGCTTGCGCGGGCGGCCAGTGCCGCCCCGCCGGTGATCAGCAGCGCCGCGGCAAGCAGCCGCCAGCCCGGCTCTGCGATCCCCGCCGCCACGAGGATCAATGTCGACAGCAGCGGCGCCGCGTAGCTCGCCACGCCGAGAAGCTGGATGTCCCCCCGCTTCACCCCGTAATCCCACACGTAGAAGGCGAGGCCGACCGGCCCCAGCCCCAGCCCCGCGACCGAAGCCCAGCCGAGCGCCGATCCCGGCCAGAGCGTGTCCTCGAAGCTCAGGTGCAGCGGCACGGACAGAACGGCGGAGGCGAGGCAGAAGACCACCACGCTTTCCGTCGGCACCTTCCCCATCCTGCGGGACAGCACTGAATAGCCCGACCACGTGAGCGCGCAGGCCAGGGCCAGCGCGTAGCCCGGCAGCGCGGATCCGTCGAACTTCGCCCCGCCGCCCACGATCAGCGCCGCGCCCGCAAAACCCGCCAAGGCCCCGAGCAGATGCCCTTTGCCCAGGCTCTCACCCGGCAGCAGCCCGGAAAAGAGAACGATCAGCAGCGGCCAGAGATAGGCGATCAGTCCGGCCTCCGCCGGTGGCGCGAGCCGGAGTGCGCCGAAGTAGAGGGCGTGATAGCCGAACAGCCCCGCCGTCCCGAACAGGTAGACCCGCAGGGGAATGCCCTTCAGCTGCCCCGCCCGTTTCTTGGCGAGCAGCCAGATCAGTCCGATCGCCCCGCCGATGGCGAAGCACATCGCGTTCAGCTGCAACGGCGGCACCGGTGCGGAGCCGACGGTAAAGAGCGCCAGCAGCGCCCAGAGCAGGACGGCGACGAACCCGATAGCGGTGGCGTGGCGGCGGGGCGGCTTCTCCATGCGCCCCGCATGACTGCGCACCGACCCCCTGTCAATCATCAGAGCGCGGCGGGCGCGCGGCTCGCACCGCCGCCTTCCGTCATCCTGCGATGTATTGCGCCCCGTTCGCCGTGATGGTCGAACCGTTGATGAACCCGGCGTCGTCTCCGGCGAGGAAGACGACGCAGCGCGCGATCTCCTCCGGTTCGCCCAGGCGTCCGACCGGGATCTGTCCGATGATCGCCTCGCGCACCTTCTCGGGCACCGCCATCACCATGTCGGTCGCGATGTAGCCGGGGCAGATCGCATTCGCGGTGATCCCCGCGCGCGCGCCTTCTTGCGCGAGGCTCTTGATGATGCCCAGATCGCCCGCCTTGGTCGCCGCGTAATTCACCTGACCGAACTGGCCCTTCTGCCCGTTGATCGAGGAGATTACGATAACCCGTCCGAACTTGCGCTCGCGCATGCCCGGCCAGACCGGGTGGACGGTGTTGAAGACGCCGGTGAGGTTGGTGTCGATCACCTGATGCCATTGTTCAGGGGTCATCTTGTGGAACGGCGCGTCGCGGGTGATCCCGGCATTGGCGACGATGACGTCGATCGGGCCCAGCTCGGCCTCCACCTGCTCCAGCCCGGCCTTGGACTCGTCGTAATCGGCGACGTTCCACTTGTAGGTCTTGATACCGGTCTCTTCGGTGAAGGCCTTGGCGGCTTCGTCGTTGCCCGCGTAGGTCGCGGCCACCTGGTAGCCGGCCGCATTGAGCGCCTTGGAAATCGCCGCGCCGATGCCGCGCGAGCCGCCGGTCACGAGTGCCGTTCTGGCCATGAATCACTCCTCCTGATATTCGCTTCGCTTGGTAACTCTGTTACTCGTCGCCACGTCATTGCGCAACAAAGTTGCGTGGCAAATTTCCGCGTCGCCCCGCGCCAGAGTGTCGCGATTCGTCCAACCATCTGATGATGACATGAAAAAGGCGCCCGAAGGCGCCTTTTCCGCGGGTCGGCAGGCTTACGGCCGTTCGACGCACATCGCGACACCCATGCCGCCGCCGATGCAGAGGGTGGCAAGGCCCTTCTTCGCCCCGCGGCGCTTCATCTCGAACAGCAGCGTGTTGAGGATCCGTGCACCGGAGGCGCCGATCGGGTGGCCGATGGCAATGGCGCCGCCGTTCACGTTCACGACCGACGGATCCCAGCCCATGTCCTTGTTGACCGCGCAGGCCTGCGCCGCGAAGGCTTCGTTCGCCTCCACGAGGTCGAGGTCCTCTGGCTTCCAGCCCGCCTTCTCCAGCGCCTTGCGCGACGCATGGATCGGTCCGACCCCCATGATCGACGGGTCGAGCCCCACCGTCGCGTAGGAGACGATCCGCGCCAGCGGGTCGATGCCGCGCCTCTCGGCCTCCTCGGCGGACATCAGCAGAACACCGGCCGCACCGTCGTTGATGCCGCTGGCATTGGCTGCGGTGACCGAGCCGTCCTTGGCAAAGGCCGGGCGCAGCTTCTCCATCGCGTCCTTGGTCGCGCCGTGGCGGATGTATTCATCCTTGTCGACAACGATCTCGCCCTTACGGGTCTTGACGGTGAAGGGGATCACCTCGTCGGCGAACTTGCCGGCCTTCTGCGCGGCTTCGGCCTTGTTCTGGGACGCCACGGCGAATTCGTCCTGCTGGTCGCGGCTGATCTGCCACTTCTCGGCGACGTTCTCTGCGGTCTGGCCCATGTGGTAGCCGTTGAACGCGTCCCAGAGCCCGTCGCGGATCATCGAATCGATGTACTTGACGTCGCCCATTTTGTGGCCCGCGCGCAGGTGCGCGACGTGGGGCGACAGGGTCATGTTCTCCTGCCCGCCGGCAGCAACGATATCGGCGTCGCCCAGCATGATGTGCTGCGCGCCGAGCGCCACGGCCCGCAGGCCCGAGCCGCAGACCTGGTTGATGCCCCAGGCGGCGGACCCGATCGGCAGGCCCGCGTTGACATGCGCCTGGCGTGCGGGGTTCTGGCCCTGGCCGGCGGTCAGCACCTGCCCAAGGATGGTTTCCGAGACGTCCGATTTCTCGATCCCCGCCCGTTCCACCAGCGCCTCGAGCACGGCGGCCCCGAGGTCATGAGCCGGCGTGTTCGCGAAAGAGCCGGAGAAGGAGCCCACAGCGGTGCGCGCTGCGGAGGCGATTACGACATTGGTCATGGATGGTCCTCCATCAACTGACGCAGGGAATTCTCGCCCCGCGCCTCCATGCCGCAACGGATAGCCGATGTGCCCCCACGTCACAACGGGCGTCGCGGGGGGAACCCGCCGCGGCAGGCGTCAGGCACGTTCCTCCCCCTCCTCCGGTGCCTGCCAGGGCGGGCGAACCGTGGGGGCGGCGAAGAAATACCCCTGCAGGCAGTTGATGCCCGCGGCGGTCAGCCAGGCGGCATCCTCTTCCCGCTCCACCGCCTCGGCCACCGTGAACAGGTCGAACTGGTCCGCGATCGCGCAGACCGCGCCGACCAGCACCTGGTTGTCGGCGTCATGCGCCACGCCGCGCACGCAGTCGCCGTCGATCTTCATCAGGTCGAACCGGAAGTCGCGCAGGTGACGGAGCGAGGTCCGGCCCGCGCCGAAATCATCGAGCGCGAAGCTCACCCCCTGCCGGGCGAAATCTGCCATGAACGTCGTCACCAGCTCAGGCACCTGCATGGCGGAGCGTTCGCTGATCTCTAGGATCAGCCGCTCGCCCGCCGTCGCATCGCGCATCAGCCCCTGCCGCAACCGGCGCAGCCAGCGCGGATAGCCGATCGACCGGGCCGACATGTTGATCGACAGCCGCAGGTCCGGCGCCGCCGCCAGCGCCTGCAACCCCATGTCGAGGGCGAGGCAGTCGATCTCACGCCCCGTCGCGGTCGGTTCGACCGCCGCCATGAACTCGCGCGCCGGCACGATCCGGTCCTGCGGATCGAAGACGCGGATCAACCCTTCGTAAAAGGCCACCCGTTCCGGCCGGAGCGCCTGCACAACCGGCTGGTAGGCCAGCGCCACACGCCCCCGCGCCACCGCGTCCCGCACCATTGCCGGCATCGCCCGCCGCCGCGCCGCCACCGCGGCATCCAGCGGATCGCCACCCCCGTCCCGATCGGCCCACATGATTCACCTCTGCAATACACCTATCGCGTCATTGCCTCCTCCCGAGCAACGCGGGCAGGATGCGCCCGAACCTTTAAGATTCCCCCAAGACGACAGGAGCCACATGCCCGAACGCTGTGCCTGGGCCGGGCCGGACCCGATCTACATCGCCTACCACGACACCGAATGGGGCGTGCCCGAACACGACGGCCGCGCGCTCTGGGAAAAGCTCGTGCTCGACGGGTTCCAGGCGGGGCTGAGCTGGATCACCATCCTGAGAAAGCGCGACAATTTCCGCCGCGCCTTCGCCGGATTCGATCCGGGGATCATCGCGGACTGGAGCGAGCCGGACGTCCAGCGCCTGCTCGCCGATCCCGGCATCATCCGCCATCGCGGCAAGATCGAGGCGACCATCACCAACGCCCGCGCCTACCTCGAGATCGAGGCGCGCGAAGGCTTCTCCCGCTTCCTCTGGCGCTATGTCGACGGCCGGCCCCTCCAGCCACGCCACGCCACGCAGGCCGACGTTCCGCCCGAGACCCCGCTCTCGAAACAGGTCTCGAAGGACCTGAAAAAAGCCGGTTTCCGCTTCTGCGGACCAACCATCACCTATGCCTTCATGGAGGCCTGCGGCCTCGTCAACGACCACGTCACGACCTGTCACTGCCACGACCATGTCTCGGCCATGCGGGGCCCCGGCCTCTGACCCATCTTTCCTCTGGTCAATGTATCCTGGGGGAGCTCGAGGGGGCAAAGCCCCCTCGTCAGCACAAAAACAGATAGAATGCGCCGCAGGCGCTCCGCAGGGTCACGCCCCCTCCGCCGCGATCAGGCCGGCGACGATGTCCCGCGCCTCCTGCGAATGCCAGTCGGCCGGCCCCACCAGCCGGGCCAGTTCCCGCCCCTCCCGGTCGAGGATCAGCGTCACCGGCAGGCCGAACACCCCCGCTCCGCGCGCCAGCACCGACCGCGGGTCCCGATACTTCGGCAGGTTTTCCACACCGATCTCGCCGAAGAACCTGTCGACCGCCGGAACCGCGTTCGGTCCGGTGGCCAGCGTGATCACCGCAAAATCTTCGCCGCCGAACTCGTCCTGCAGCGCCGAAAGCGTCGGCATCTCCTCGCGGCAGGGGGCGCACCACACGGCCCAGAAGTTCAGCAGCACGAATTGCCCGCGGAACGCTTCGAGCCCGATCGTCCCCTCCGGCCCCTCGAAGCTCGCCTCCGGCAGCGGCTTCGGCCCGGAGTGCACGGCGAGGGCCTTCAGTTCCTCTCCCCTGGCACCCTCGATCACCTCCTGAAGGGGACCGGCGAGGGCGCCGTTTGCACCGAGGATCAAGCCCGTATAAAGGAGCGCAACCGCGAGAATTTTCATATGACCTCCGAAAGGTGCCCGATGAGCGACAAGACCTCGAACACGATGTGGGGCGGCCGGTTCGCCGCGGGGCCCGACGCCATCATGGAGGCGATCAACGCCTCAATCGGCTTCGACCAACGGCTCGCCGCGCAGGACATCGCGGGTTCCAGGGCCCATGCGGCGATGCTCGCCGCCACGGGCATCATCAGCGATAGCGATGCCGAGGCGATCCGGGAAGGCCTCCTCACCATCTTGTCAGAGATCGAGGGCGGGACCTTCGAATTCTCCACCGCGCTGGAAGACATCCACATGAACGTGGAATCCCGCCTGAAGGAGATCATCGGCGATCCCGCCGGGCGGCTGCACACCGGCCGGTCGCGCAACGACCAGGTGGCGACGGACTTCCGGCTTTGGGTGCGCGACCAGATCGACGCCGCCACCGGCGGGCTGCGCGCGCTGATCGGCGCGCTGCTGGCGCAGGCGGAACAGGGCGCTGACTGGGTGATGCCCGGCTTCACCCACCTGCAGACCGCGCAGCCCGTCACCTGGGGCCACCACATGATGGCCTATGTCGAGATGTTCTCGCGCGACCTGTCGCGTTTCACCGACGCGCGCGCGCGAATGAACGAAAGCCCCCTCGGCGCCGCCGCACTGGCCGGCACCTCCTTCCCGATCGACCGGGAGATGACCGCGAACACTCTGGGCTTCGACCGCCCCATGGCGAACTCCCTCGACGCCGTCTCGGACCGCGACTTCGCGCTGGAATTCCTCGCCGCCTCGTCGATCTGCGCGATGCACCTGTCGCGCTTCGCCGAGGAGCTGGTGATCTGGTCCTCCGCCCAGTTCCGCTTCGTGACGCTGTCGGACCGCTTCTCCACCGGCTCCTCGATCATGCCGCAGAAGAAGAACCCCGACGCGGCCGAGCTGATCCGCGCCAAGATCGGGCGGATCTTCGGGGCGAACGTGGCGCTGATGACGGTGATGAAGGGGCTGCCACTGGCCTATTCCAAGGACATGCAGGAGGACAAGGAACAGGTCTTCGACGCCGCCGACAACCTGATGCTGGCGTTGGCCGCGATGGAGGGCATGGTCCGCGACATGACCGCCAACCGCGAAGCCCTGCGCGCCGCGGCCTCGGCCGGGTTCTCCACCGCGACCGACCTCGCCGACTGGCTGGTCCGCGAACTGGGTTTGCCGTTCCGTGAGGCGCACCACGTGACCGGCGCGCTGGTGGCTCTGGCCGAAAAGAAGGGCTGCGACCTGCCCGACCTGTCGCTGGCCGAGCTTCAGACCGGCCACGCCGGCATCACGCAGGAGGTCTATTCCGTCCTCGGCGTCGACAATTCGGTTGCCAGCCGGGTGTCCTATGGCGGAACCTCGGCGGAGCGGGTGCGCGAACAGGTGGCCCGCTGGAAGGAGACACTGGCATGAAGATCGTTCTCGCCCTAACCGCCCTCGCGCTGCTGTCCGCCTGCGGTGCGGACGGGGAACCGGTGCCTCCGACCCGCGCCAAGGCCGCGCCGTCCAGCGGCGTTTCGATCTCGGGCGAGGCGCGCGTCGGCGTGGTGAAGACCTTCTGATGTCGCCGCTCCGGATGCTCTACCTCGGCCTCGCGGTGTGGGGGGCGGTGCATCCGATGTGGTATTTCATCGGCTGGTTCACGGAAAACGGCTGGAGCCTCGGCGGCATGATCGTGGCCTGGCATGCCAACGCCGCCACCTCGGGGCTGGTCTGGGACCTGACCATCGCCGCCATCGCCCTCACGGTCTGGACACTGGCAGAGGTCGGCGTCCGGCGGAACTGGTCCGCGCTGCTGGCGATCCCGGCGACCTTCCTGATCGGGGTGAGCTGCGGGCTGCCGCTCTATCTGTTCCTGCGGACCCGGCCGGTGTGAGTTCACGATCCCGGCCCGCGAGACCGGCCTGCCTCTCCGGACCGGGAGGCGAAGGCGGGGGGAAACCCCGCCCTGCCCGGGCGGCACCCCCTTTCTGGTATCCGTAGGGCGGGGTTCACCCCGCCTCCGCGGTCCGAGCCTGCGAGCGCCATCACCGCACCAGTCGGCAACGGCCCGGGTGAACCCACCTCCGCCTCGCCAAAACAACCGACCACCCTCTCCACCCCACGCCACCGGATCGCGCCCGACTCCGCGGGCGGCGCGGAACTTGGTGCTGTCGCCCCCCAAAGCCCCGAACGCTTAAGCGTGGATTGACCACCGCCGGATCGCGCCTGTCCTGGGGTTCGATAGGACCGTCGCTCCAGTGGCGCGGCGAAAGCCCATCGGACGGGTCAGGCGCGCTCCGATCCGCCAAAGGCGGATCGGGGAAAGGGGTGGAGGGCATATCGCGCCATTCACGCGGGGCGGGCGACAGGCCGGCGCATCACCCCGCCTTCCTCCCCACCTTCCCGCGCCCGGTCCAACCTGCTAATCCCTCCCCCGAACCAGGCACCGGGACCGCGAGACACAATGGACCACTTCCTCTACCGCAACGGCATCCTCCATGCCGAGGACGTCCCCCTGCCGGAAATCGCCGCACAGGTCGGCACCCCGTTCTACGTCTATTCCACCGCCACCCTGACGCGGCACTTCCGCCTGTTCGACGAGGCGCTGGAGGGGCTGCCCCATCTCGTCTGCTACGCGATGAAGGCCGCCTCCAACCAGGCGATCCTGAAAACCCTGGGCGATCTCGGCGCCGGGATGGACGTGGTGTCGGGCGGGGAATATGCGCGCGCCCGCGCCGCCGGGATCCGGGGCGAGAGAATCGTCTTCTCCGGGGTCGGCAAGACCCGGATCGAGATGCGCGAGGCGCTGACAGGCGGCATCCGGCAATTCAACGTGGAATCCGAGCCCGAATTGCAGGCACTCAACGAAGTCGCCCTGTCTCTCGGCACGAAGGCACCGGTCGCCATCCGGGTGAACCCCGACGTGGACGCCAAGACTCACGCAAAGATCGCCACCGGCAAGTCCGAGAACAAGTTCGGCATCCCGATCTCCCGCGCCCGCGCGGTCTATGCCGAAGCCGCGGCGCTGCCGGGCATCGCCGTGACCGGCATCGACGTGCACATCGGATCCCAGCTCACCGACCTCGCCCCCTACCGCGCAGCGTTCGAGAAGGTGGCCGGCCTTACAGACGCGTTGCGTGCCGACGGACACGAGATCACTCGGCTGGACCTCGGCGGCGGGCTCGGCATTCCCTACACGCAGGGCAACCAGGCGCCGCCGCTGCCGCTGGAATACGGCAGCCTGATCAAGGAGATATTGGGCGACAAGGGCTGCGAGATCGAAATAGAGCCGGGGCGGCTCGTGGTCGGCAACGCAGGGCTTCTGGTGTCCTCCGTGGTCTACGTGAAACAGGGCGAGGACCGGGATTTCCTGATCCTCGACGCGGCGATGAACGACCTGCTGCGCCCGGCGATGTATGACGCGCATCATGACATCGTCCCGGTGATCGAACCCGTCCCCGGCACCGACCGCGCGACCTATGACGTGGTGGGCCCGGTCTGCGAATCCGGCGACACCTTCGCCCGGGGCCGCCCCCTGCCGGCGCTGATGCCCGACGACCTCGTCGCCTTCCGCTCGGCGGGGGCCTACGGCGCGGTGATGGCCAGCGAGTACAACTCCCGGCCTCTGGTGCCCGAAATCCTCGTGAACGGCGATCAATTCGCTGTCATCCGGGCCCGTCCGTCCTTTGACGAAATGATCGCGCGCGATACCATCCCGGCATGGCTGTGAGGAAGAAGCGCGTGTGACCGGCCCGCGCAGACCGACCGGCCCGGAACGAGGCATGGCAGACACCACCGACGGCCCCCCGACCGCCCCCCGCACCGACGACGCCCTGCTGCGCCGGACGCTGCAGCGGATCCGCCTTCCGCTGGCGCTGACCCGCATCGGACTGTTCGCCGAACAGGCGGCCCGCGCCTTCTGGCCGCTCTGGTCGCTGCTGATTGGCGTGCTCGCGGTGCTGATGCTGGGCCTTCAGGACATCGCCACCGTGGAAACCGTCTGGGTGGTGAGCGTTCTGGCCGCGCTGGCGGGACTGTGGTTCCTGATCCGCGGCGTGATGAGCTTCCACTGGCCGACGCGCGAGGACGCGTTCCGGCGGCTCGACGCCTCCCTGGTCGGCCACCCGCTGACCGCGCTGCGCGACGCGCAGGCGCTTGGCGGAGAGGACGCGGCCTCGGCCCGGCTCTGGGCGGCGCACCAGTCGCGCATGGCGTCCCGGGCGGAGGCGGCCAAAGCCGTCGATCCCGACCTCCGCGTGTCCAGCTTCGATCCGTTCGGGATGCGCTATGTCGCTCTGACCGCGCTCTGCATCGCGCTGCTCTTCGGCAGCTTCTGGCGGGTCGGCACGGTCGCCGGGATGGCGCCGGGCGGCGCGCAGGCCGCACAGGGGCCAAGCTGGGAGGGCTGGGTCGAACCGCCCGCCTACACCGGCCTGCCGGTGATCTACCTCAACGACATCGCGGCGGGCGATCTGAAGGTGGCCGAAGGCAGCCGCGTCACCCTGCGCCTTTACGGCGAAGAGGGCGCGTTGTCAGTCACCGAAGACGTCTCGGGCCGCGTCGGCGAACTGCCGGACCCCGGCACGCCCGCGCAGGACTTCACCGTCGCGCGCGACGGCACGCTGGTCGTCGATGGGCCGGGCGGCCGGGGATGGTCCTTCACGGTCATCCCCGACGCCGAACCCACCGTCGCGCTGGCCGGCGAGGCCGAGGCGAATGTCGACGGGCGCATGACCCTGCCTTTCCGCGCCACGGACGATTACGGCGTCGAAGGCGGCGAGGCGGTGATCACGCTGGACCTCGCCCGGATCGACCGGCGCTACGGGCTGCAACGCGAGCCCGAGCCGCGCGAGGCGATCGTCCTGCCCCTGCCGGTCCCGATCTCGGGATCGCGGGCGGAGTTCGAGGAGACCCTGATCGACAATTTCTCGGAACATCCCTGGGCCAACATGCCCGTGAAGATCGACCTTCACGCGACGGATGCCGCCGGGCAGGAAGGCAGCGCCGAGGGGCTCGAGATCCGGCTGGCCGCGCGGCGCTTCTTTGATCCGCTGGCGGCCTCGGTGATCGAGATGCGGCGCGACCTGCTGTGGAACATCGACAACGGGCGCCGCGTGACGCAGGTGCTCAAGGCGATCTCGTGGCAGCCCGAGGGGCTGTTCCGGAAGGAGACGCATTACCTGCGGCTGCGGACCATCATGCGGCGGCTCGACGCGATGACCTCCACCGGCACGCTTTCGCCCGAGACGCGGGACGAGATCGCACAGGCGATGTGGGACCTCGCGCTGGAGATCGAGGAAGGGGACATCGACGACGCGATGGAGCGGATGCGGATGGCGCAGGAGCGTCTGAACGAGGCGATGAAGAACGGCGCCTCCCCGCAGGAGATCGCCCGCCTGATGCAGGACCTGCGCGACGCGACGCAGGATTACCTCCGCCAGCTGTCGCGGCAGGCCCAGCGGGAGCAGGAGCAGAACGGCTCCGATCAGCCGCAGGGCCAGCAGCCCCCGCAGGACGGGATGCAGATGACGCAGGACGACCTGCAGCGGATGATGGACCGGATCCAGGAGCTGATGGAGCAGGGCCGCATGGCCGAGGCGCAGCAGGCGCTGGAAGAGCTTCAGCAGATGATGGAGAACATGCGCGTCACCCAGGGTCAGGGCGGCCAGGGGCAGAGCCCGGGCGACCAGGCGATGGAGGGGCTGTCCGAGACGCTGCGCAACCAGCAGGGTCTGAGCGACGAGGCATTCCGCGACCTGCAGGAGCAATACAACCCCGGCGCCAATTCCGGCCAGAGCCAGGGCAACACCGGCCGCAACGGCGGCATGGGTCAGGGCCAGCAGCACGAGGGCCAGGGCGGCCAGGGCCAGCAGCAGGGCCGGAACGGTCAGGGTCAGCAGCAGCCCGGCCAGGGCCAGGGTGAGCCGGGCGGTCAGGCGCAGGGCGGATCGAACGACGACCGCTCTCTGGCCGAACGTCAGGAACAGCTGCGGCGCGAACTCGAGCGCCAGCGCGGCGCCCTGCCCAACCTCGGCGGCGAGGCCGGTGATGCGGCGCGGGAGTCGCTCGACCGTGCGGACCGCGCGATGCGCGGAGCCGAGGAGGCGCTCAGGAACGACGATTACGCCGGCGCTATCGACCGCCAGTCCGAAGCGATGGAGGCGCTCCGCGAGGGGATGCGAAGCCTGGGCGAGGCGATGGCCGAGAACCAGCGCGAGATGCAGGGCGGTCAGGGCGAAATGCAGGGCAACGTCGGCGGTGAGCGCAACGACCCGCTGGGCCGCAACGCGGGCACCAACGGGCAACTCGGCAACGACCGCAACATGCTGCAGGGCGAGGACGTGTATCGCCGGGCGCGGGAGCTTCTGGACGAAATCCGCCGCCGGTCGGGCGATGGCGAGCGTCCGGAGGTGGAGCTGGACTACCTGAGACGGCTGATGGAGCGGTTCTGACCGCGCCGCGCCGGACCGGCGCAGCCAAGGATCAGTCAGACATGCCTTCCATCCATGCGTGAAGCTGGCTGGCGCGCGCATCCAGCCAGACCCGGAACATATCGGCGACCTCGACATAGGCGTCGGTCGTGTCTGCCAGCGCCGGGAAGGTGTCGCTGACCCATCCGGCGTGCATGTAGTACAGGATCAGCGCCGCCCCCAGCAGGAGCATCAGCCCGAAGCCCAGCCGGAAGCCACGCCGCTGCGCGCGGGTGTCGACCTCGGGCGCCTCGGTGGCGGGCGCAGGGCGTTTCAGACCCTTTGACCCGAGCGAGGAGTTGATTTCCTCGATATCCGGCAGCAGGTCCCGGCGCGGCGCGGCGCCAGGCGCCGTCACCGGCTCACCCGGCACCGGCTGCGGCGCGGCGGCCTCGGGCTCGGATGGCGGCGCCGGCGGAGCGGGCGGAGCGGGCTGCGGGTCGGGCGTGGCTGTTCTGGAGGCGGTCATCGCCGTCATCCCGCGCAGGCGGTTCAGCCGTTCGCGGGTTTCGCGTTCCCGCCGCTGCGCGGGCGTTTCCGGTTCGCCGAGGCCGAGATCCGGCTGGCTCTCCAGCGGATCGGCCGAGCGGGCCCGCGCCTTGGCTTCGTAGGCCGCTTCGGCCTGCAGGACCGATTGCACGTCCGGGCTGAGCGGCCGGCGCGGCACCACGCGGGCGGGTGGTGTCTCCACCTCGTCCTCGGGTTCCGTCGCAGCGGCGGGGGCGTCAACCTCGGGATAGCCGTCCTCCGGGAAATCGGCGTCGAGCGCGTCGTCCTCGTCGAGGTGGTCTGCCGCCTCCGGCTCCTCCTCCGCGTCGAGGGCATGGGCCTCTGCGTCCTCTGCCGCGTCCCGGTCGTCCGACCGAGCCGCCCTACCCGTGATCGCGGCGGCCAGAGCGGGATCGGGGGGTGGCGCTTCGGCGAGGTCTTCCTCGTAGTCGTAATCGTCCTCGCCCATCTCCGCCCCGGACGACGTGTCGAACGCGTTCTCGTCTTCGTTCTCGAACCGTTCCTCGAATCCCGCGGCGGGCGGCGGCGAAGGTTCGTCCAGCGCGTCCCTCTCGGCTTCCGCCTCTTCGGCGGGGGCGAAACCTTCGTCCTCGTCCTCGTAGGCGTCGGCCAGATCCTCGCCCGCGCTCTCCGCGTCGGGGCTGGGCTGATACCATGTGATCCCGCAGTTGGAGCACTGCACGTCCCGCCCCTCGGACGAGATCACCTCGGCAGGCACCTCGTATTGTGCACCGCAATTGGGGCAGACTAACCGCATCCATACCCACGCCGCCTTGGCAGCGAGCCCTTAGAGTTTCAGGCTACCATATGTTGTTATCCCCTGTCAGAAAAGAGCAAACAAAGCCGCCCTTTGCCAATTGAAAGCGCCGTGACACTTGTGCAAAAGAGAGGGCGCGAGACCGGCCCGGGGGGCGCATTTCCGTGATAGAACTAGAGAACGTGGCCTACAATTACGGCGGCGGCGAACTGCTCAGCGACGTGACACTCAAGCTGGCCCCGGGCTCGTTCCATTTCCTGACGGGCCCATCCGGCGCGGGCAAGACCACGTTCCTGAAACTCTGCTACGCCGCGCTGATCCCGACCGCGGGTCAGGCCACGCTGTTCGGGCGCGACGTGCGCGAGATGGACCGCGATGACATCGCCATGGCGCGGCGCCGGATCGGGGTGGTGCACCAGGATTGCCAGTTCCTCGACCACCTGCCGATGTCGGAAAACGTCGCCCTGCCGCTGGTGGTCTCGGGGCGCGACGCGCTGAAGGAACAGGCCAACCTCAAGGACCTGCTGTCCTGGGTCGGCCTGTCGTCCCGCGCGGGCGCCCGTCCGCCGGAGCTCTCCGGCGGTGAACGGCAGCGCGCGGCGCTGGCGCGGGCGGTCATTATGTCGCCGGACGTGATCCTTGCCGACGAACCCACGGGCAACGTCGACTGGGAGATGTCACAGCGCCTGCTGACCCTGCTGGTTGAACTGAACCGGATGGGCAAGACCGTCGTCGTCGCCACCCACGACCTGAGCCTGATCCGCGCCGCCAAGAGCCAGGTGCAGACCCGGGTGCTGCGGATCGCGCAGCGCCGGGTGCAGCTTGCGGGGGCCGATCTGTGAAATTCGTGGACAGCGCCATCAGCATCGTCACCGGCGACGCGCAGGCCGACCGGGTGGTGCCCCCCACCGGGTTCACGGCGACGCTGACGCTGTTCGCGGCGGCGATCATGACCTTCCTCGCGGTCTTCGCGCTGGCGCTTTCGCTCGCGACCGGCCGGCTGGCGGAACGCTGGTCGTCGGAACTTGCCCGCACCTCCACCCTGCGGATCTCCGCCCCGGCCGAGCAGATGGAGGCGCAGACCCGCGCCGCCCTGCGGGTGCTGGAAACGACCGAGGGCGTCGCCTCGGCCCGCGCGCTGAGCGTGGAGGAACAGCAGGCCCTGCTGGCCCCGTGGTTCGGGCCCGACGTGCCGGTGGAAAACCTGCCGATCCCGCAACTGGTCGAGATCGTCGAGGACAGCGGCGGCTACGACGCGGGCGGGCTGCGGCTGCGGCTGCAGGCCGAGGTGCCGGGCGCGGTGCTGGACGACCACACCCGCTGGCGGCGGCCGCTGGTGACGGCGGCCTCGCGGTTGCGCCTGCTGGGGCTGGTCTCCATCGGCCTGATCGGCGTGGCGATGGCGGCGATGATCACGCTGGCTGCGCAGGCGTCGCTGGCCGCGAACACGCAAGTGATCGCGGTGCTGCGGCTGGTCGGCGCGCGCGACGCCTACATCACCCGCGCCTTCGTGCGGCGCTTCACCCTCAGGGCGCTGTCGGGCGCGGCCATCGGCCTGGTGCTGGGCCTGCTCGCCATCCTGATCCTGCCCCCGGCGCAGGAGGAGGGCGGATTTCTCACCGGGCTCGGCTTTGTCGGCTGGCACTGGCTCTGGCCGCTAATCCTTCCGCCCGCCGCCGCGGCGGTGGCGTTCTGGGCCACCCGCGGCGCGGCGCGGCGCAGACTGGCGGAGATGCCATGAGGTCCGGACCGCTCCAGTACGTCTTCTCGGCGGTCTTCATCGTGCAGATGTACCTGGCGATGGCGGTGATGGCGCTGGCCTATGCCCCGCTGGCCCTGATCCGCAGGGACGGCGCGCAGCGGGCCATTCACGCCTACACCGGCTGGGTGCTCTGGACCGCGCGCTGGATGCTGGGGCTGAGGACCGAGGTGCGCGGCCCGGTGCCGGAGGGGGAGGTGCTGATCTGTTCCAAGCACCAGTCGTTCCTCGACATCATCATGATCGTGAACGCGACCCCGGCACCCAAGTTCATCATGAAGTCGGTCCTGCGCTACGCGCCGTTCCTCGGCTGGTACGCGATGCGGATCGGCTGCGTGCCGGTCGACCGGGGCCGCCGGGCCGAGGCGATCCGCCAGATGATGGCCGGCGTCACCGACGGCACCTCGCCCCCCGGGCAGCTCATCATCTTCCCGCAGGGCACGCGCGTCGCGCCGGGGGTCCACGCGCCATACAAGGTGGGGGCGGCGGTGCTTTATCACGAGCTCAACCAGCCCTGCGTGCCCGCCGCGACGAATGTCGGCGTCTTCTGGCCCCGGCGCGGGATCCTGCGCAAGCCGGGCCTCGCGGTGCTGGAATTCCTCGACCCGATCCAGCCGGGGCTGGACCGGCATCACTTCATGAAGAAGCTGGAGGCCGAGGTCGAGACCCGGTCCGACGCTCTGATGCGCGAAGGAGGGTTCGACCCCTATGGACTACCTCACGACGATCGAGGCGCTTGAGGCGCAATACGGCACGCCCGGCGAGGCCGCGCTGCGCAAGGTGGCGGACCGGCTGACGCCGGCGTACCGCGAATGGATCATGGCCTCGCGCCTCTGCGTCGTCTCGACCGTCGGACCGGAGGGGACCGACGGCTCGCCCCGCGGCGACGATGGCCCTGTGGTGCTGGAGCTGGACGACCGCAGGCTCGCCCTGCCCGACTGGATGGGCAACAACCGCATCGACACCCTGCGCAACATCGTGCGAGACGGGCGGGTGTCGCTGATGTTCTTCGTGCCCGGATCGAACAACGTGATCCGGGTCAACGGCACCGGCCGTGTCACGGCGGACGAAGCCCTGCGCGCGCGCTTTGAACGGCAGGGCAAGCTGCCGCGCACGGTGGTGGTGATCGAGATCGCCGAGGTCTATTCCCAATGCGCCCGCGCCCTGATGCGCGCCCGGACATGGGGTGCGGGGGACGAAAGCGCCGGCCTGCCGACCATCGGGCGGATGCTGGCCGAGGTCACCGCGGGCGAGGTCGGCGGCGAGGCGTATGACCGGGCGTGGCCGGAGCGGGCGAAGACGTCGCTCTGGTAAACGGGGATCGGCCCTGCGGGCCGATGGCCTCCGGCGGGAGTATTTCCGACCACAGGAAGCAGGCGGACGGCTCCGAGGTTCCCGGGTCAGGTGAGCGTGGTCGGACGGGTCCACCACCCGGGCTTCGCCTCGCGGATCGAGAGGGCCGCCTTGCCCGCCGTATCCTCGTCCGGGAAGATGCCGAAGCAGGTTGCGCCGGAGCCGGACATGCGGGCGAGCAGGCAGCCGGGTTGGCTGTCCAGTGCCGAGAGGACCGCGCCGATTTCGGGCGCGATGGCCAGGGCAGGCGGTTCCAGGTCGTTGCGCGTGGCCTTGAGCCAGCCGGCGACGGCGGCGGCGTCGGGCAGCGGCGGCAGCACAGGCAGGCCAGGGTTCTCGCGGCGATCGAGGCGGCGAAAGATCTCCGGCGTGGGCACCGCGACGCCGGGGTTCACCAGAACGGCGTGGAGCGGCGGCAAGCCAGCCACTGGCGTCAGCGCCTCGCCGATGCCCTGCATCCGTGTGGCGCGAGCGGCGAGGCAGACGGGCACGTCGGCGCCAAGCGCCTCGCTCCCCGGCGGCACGCGTCGCCCCGTCAGCGCCGACAGCGCCCGCAGCACCGCCGCCGCGTCGGAAGAGCCGCCGCCGATCCCGGCCTCCGCTGGCAGGTGCTTGTCGAGGGTGATCCGCGCCGACGCGCCGAAGAAGGCCGCCGCGCGCAGGCAGAGGTTGTCTGGCCCGGCGCTCAGCCCCGCGCCCTTTGGGCCCGTGATGGTGAGCGCAGGCGCTTCCGCCAGCGCCACGTCCAGCCGGTCGCCGATGTCGGCGAAGACCACCAGCGAATCGAGCAGGTGATAGCCATCGGTCCGGCGGCCGGTCACGTGCAGGGCGAGGTTGATCTTGGCGGGCGCGAAGGCCGCGACCGCCGCCGCGTCTGCGCTCAGCGGTCGTCCCCGGCCACGGTCAGCGGCTCGGAGCCTTCCTCGGCCAGCACCGCGTCCAGCCCGACCTTGATCTTGCGGCGGATGCGGGTGGCGTCCTTTTCCTCGGGCGCGAAGGACAGGGCGCGGAGCCACTGGAACTGCGCCTCCATCTCGCGTCCGACGGCCCAGTAGACATCGCCCAGATGGTCGTTGACCACCGCGTCCACCGGCATCAGCTCGGTCGCGCGCTCCATGTGGGCGACGGCCTCCTCGTAGCGGCCCAGCCGGTAGAGCACCCAGCCGAGGCTGTCGATGATGTAGCCGCTGTCGGGCCGCGCCGCCGCGGCGCGTTCGATCATCGACAGCGCCTCGTCGAGGCTCTCGTCCGCCTCGACCAGCGAATAGCCGAGGTAGTTCAGCACCTGCGGCTGGTCCGGGTTGAGCTCGAGCGCGGCGCGGAAATCCTGCTCTGCCGCCTCCCAGTCGCCGAGCCGCTCGTGGCAGATGCCACGCGCGTAATGGGCGAACCAGCGGGAGGTGTCTTCGGGCGAATACCGCTCGAGCGCCTCGTCATAGGCGCGCACCGCCTCGGGGAAGTTCTTCAGGCCGCGCTGGAAATCGCCCATCGTGGCGTGCACGATCGGCATGTCGCCATGCGTTTCCGCCAGCTGCGCCAGCACCTCGATCGCGGCGTCGTCCTTGCCGGCCGCCCGCAGCGCCGCGGCGCGGCCCAGTTCGGCGGCGTGGAAGGCCGGGTTCTCGCGCGGCACGCGGCGGTAGGTCTCCACCGCCAGCGCGGGCCGCTGCAGGTCCTCCAGAAGTTCCGCCGACAGCAACAGCGCGTCGATGTGATCGCGGCGGAGGTATTCGGCGGTGCGGGAATAGAGCAGCGTGTAGTCGTAGGACGCCTCGCCCCGCAGCGCGGCGGCGACGGAGTAGAAGATCTCGGCCACGCCGTCAGACGCCTGCCGGACGTGGGTGAACTCCAGCGTCTCGCCGGCGGCCAGCGCGCGGCGCATGTCGGCCAGCGCGGGGTCGAGATCGCCGCCGAAGAGCTTGTCGATCAGCGCGAGCGCCTTGTCGTGCTGGCCCAGCTGGCTCAGCACCTCCATCCGCGCCATGGCACCGCGGCGGGTCATCTGCAGCGGCCCGTCCTTCTGGCTGGTGTAGATCGCCTCGGCTGCCTCGTAATCGCCGACCATCGCCAGCGCCAGCGAGCGGTGGTAGAGTGCGAAGCCGCGCAGGCCGCGCTGCGCCTCGACCTTGTCGAAGGCGGCGAGCGCGGCGGTCATGTCGCCTTCGCCCGCGTGGGCCCATGCGGCGAGCAGCCCGTCCACCAGCGGCCCGACGCCCTTGTCCGCCGCCACCCGGTCCAGCACGGCGTCCCAGCGGTCGTTGCTGACGTCGTCGGCGATCAGCACCATGCTGGCGATCTGGCTGCGGATGTCGTTGTCATCCATCCGCTGGGCGATCGGCACGCCCTTGTCGAGTGCGCCCAGCGACAGCTGCGACAACGCCGCGCCTTCCAGCATCTGGGGATTCCGGGGATCGGCGCCGAGCGCACGAATGTAATAATGCACCGCGGCGCGATAGTCGCTGGACAGGCGCGCCTGCCGCGCTGCCAGGTAATCTCCAGACACCCCTTGTGCCACTGCCGGCGTCAGAGGTGCGAGGAGTGCCGCCGCGGCGACCAGCGCCCGGATCCGTTTCGATGCCATACCGTTCCCCTACTCTTTCTTTCAGAGGAGGGTAACCTTGCCCGGCCCCGCAAGGCAACAATGCCGCGGCGCCTCACGGCTGCCGCGGCATCACAATGTTGCAACGATCCGCCGATTGGCGTCGAATTGGTCACATATTGGGGTAGTTCGGCCCGTCACCACCTTGGGGAGTGGTCCAGTTGATGTTCTGAGGCGGGTCCTTGATGTCGCAGGTCTTGCAGTGGACGCAGTTCTGGAAGTTGATGACGAACTTGGGCTCCTGCCCGTCCTCCTGCACGAATTCGTAGACCCCGGCCGGGCAGTAGCGCTGTGAGGGGCCGGCATATTTCGGCAGGTCGATCTTCACCGGGATGTCGGGATCCTTCAGCTTGAGGTGCGACGGCTGGCTCTCCTCGTGGTTGGTCATCGAGAAGGAGACGTTGGTCAGCCGGTCGAAGCTGAGCTTGCCGTCCGGTTTCGGGTAGTCGATGACCTTGTGCTTGTCCGCCGGTTCCGTCGATTCCGCGTCGGTCTTGCCGTGCCCGATCGTCCCGAAGAACGAGAAGCCCAGCGTGTTGGTCCACATGTCGAACCCGCCGAGCGCCAGGCTGGCACCGAGGCCGTATTTCGACCAGATCGGCTTGACGTTGCGCACCTTCTTCAGGTCGCGCCCGATCGCGCCTTCGCGCACCTCGGTTTCGTAGTCGTTCAGCTCGTCGCCCTCGCGGCCCGCCTTGATCGCCGCATGGGCCGCCTCGGCCGCCGCCTTGCCGGACAGCATCGCATTGTGGTTGCCCTTGATGCGCGGCACGTTGACCATGCCGACCGAACAGCCCAGCAGCGCCGCACCGGGCACCACCATCTTCGGCATCGACTGATAGCCACCCTCGGTGATCGCGCGGGCGCCGTAGGCCACGCGCTTGCCGCCCTCGAGCAGCTCCGCGACAACCGGATGATGCTTGAACCGCTGGAATTCCATGTAGGGGAAGAGGTGCGGGTTCTTGTAGTTCAGGTGCACCACGAAGCCGATGAAGACCTGGTTGTTTTCGCCGTGGTAGATGAACGACCCGCCGCCCGCGTTGCCGCCGAGGGGCCAGCCCATCGTGTGGGTGACGGTGCCTTCCCTGTGCTTGGCCGGGTCGATCTCCCAGATTTCCTTCATGCCGAGCCCGAACTTCTGCGGCTCGTGCTCCTTGGAGAGGTCATATTTTGCGATCAGCTCCTTGGAGAGCGACCCGCGCACGCCTTCGCAGATGAAAACGTACTTGCCGTGCAGTTCCATCCCCGGTTCGGTGTTGGGCCCGTAGGATCCGTCGGCCTCGAGCCCGAAGACGCCGGCCACCACGCCCTTCACCCGGTCGCCGTCGTAGACCAGTTCCGAGCAGGACATGCCGGGGAAGATCTCCACGCCCAGAGCCTCGGCCTGTTCGGCCATCCAGCGGCAGACGTTGCCCATGGAGACGATGTAATTGCCGTGGTTCTTCATCAGCGGCGGCATCGGGAAGTTCGGCACCCGCAGCTTGCCCGCCTCGCCCAGCATGTAGAAGTTGTCGACCTTGACCGGCACGTTCAGCGGCGCGCCCTTCTCCTTCCAGTCGGGGATCAGCGCGTCGAGCCCGCAGGGATCGAGCACCGCGCCCGACAGGATATGTGCGCCGACCTCGGATCCCTTCTCCAGCACCACCACCGACATGTCGGGGTCGAGCTGCTTCAGGCGGATCGCGGCAGAGAGGCCCGCGGGCCCGGCCCCGACGATGACAACATCGTATTCCATCGCTTCGCGTTCGACGTCGGGCATTCCTGCTTCCTCTCCTCGGGTGGCGTTTTGAGCAATAATCTTGCGCCGGCAGATAGAACGTTCCCTGCCGACCGGTCAATCGTGACAATAGCGTAATATGGCCGCACGGCACATGATTTCACGCCTACGCGGCGTCACGGGCGCCCGAAAGCGCCGGCGGGGGGACGGGAGAGGCCGCAGGGGGACGGGTGGACACCCACCCTGCGGAGGCGCCACTTCCGCTTGCATTCGTCACGTCGATCCTGTCTCCTATCTCGACGGATGAATCCGGCAGCAGGGGCCTCTCGGGGCCCCTGATGTCATTACCCCGAGGACCCCAGGGACGACGCCGATGGAAAAGTTACCGATGACCCGTGCAGGCTATGACCGGCTGAACGCCGAGCTCAAGCAGCTCAAGAGCGTGGAACGTCCGGCGATCATCAGGGCAATCGCCGAGGCCCGCGAACACGGCGACCTGTCGGAAAACGCCGAATACCATTCCGCGCGCGAGAAGCAGAGCTTCATCGAGGGCCGGATCAAGGAGCTCGAAGGCGTGATCGGCCTGTCCGATGTGATCGACCCCAAGACGCTGTCGGGCGCGGTGAAATTCGGCGCCACGGTCAAAGTGGTGGACGAGGACACGGACGAAGAGAAGACGTGGCAGATCGTCGGCGAGCACGAGGCGAACATCGAACAGGGCCTGCTGAACATAAAATCCCCGATCGCCCGCGCCCTGATCGGCAAGGAAGAGGGCGACTCGGTAGAAGTCCGCACACCGGGCGGCGACAAGTCCTACGAAATTCTGGAAATCGTCTATAAATAGATCCCGGGGGCCGACGCATGACCCAAGTCCCCGACGGATCGGACGAGGCCCGCATGAGCGAACATCCCCAGTCACGCCCCACGCCCCTCGGCCTTTACGACCGCCCGGAGCGGCGCGGCATGACGACGGTGGAGATCGTGGCGCTCGCCCTCTCGGGGCTCTGGCTGATGGGGTCGGTCTTCTTCTTCCTGGCCTTCGGCGAAAGCGAGGCCGGGGCGGGCGACGGCGTTGAGTTCGACAGCCTGCGCTTCGTGATGACGCTGATGGCGATCTTCCTGCCCGTGGCGATGGTCTGGGTGGCCGCGACCGCCGCGCGCTCGGCCCGCGTGATGCGCGAGGAAAGCTCGCGCCTGCAGGCGGCGATCGACGCGATCCGGCAGGCTTATGTCACCCAGTCGCAGCGCCAGAGCGTCGCCGCCGAACCCGCCGTGGCGAAAAAGCTGGACGAGATCGCGGCCGCCACGCGCAAGACGGAAACGGCGCTCGCCACCTTTTCCTCCTCACGCGACCGCGCCCGCCCGCTGGCCCCGCCCAAGGCGGTCATGGTGGACGACCAGGCGGCGCTGCCGCTCGGCACCACGGCCGAGGACATGGCACCGCCGCTGGCGCGAGAGGATTTCATCCGCGCGCTGAACTTCCCCGAGACGGCGGAGGACGAGGAGGGATTCGCCGCGCTGCGCCGGGCGCTCAAGGACCGGCAGGCGGCACAGCTGATTCAGGCCGCGCAGGACGTGCTGACCCTGCTCAGCCAGGACGGCATCTACATGGACGACCTCAAGCCCGACATGGCCCGCCCCGAGGTCTGGCGGCGTTTCGCCGAGGGCGGGCGCGGCAAGCCGGTGGCGGCGCTTGGCGGAATTCGCGACCGCTCCTCGCTGGCGCTGACGGCGGGGCGGATGAAGCAGGACCCGATCTTCCGCGACGCCGCGCACCATTTCCTGCGTCTTTTCGACAGGATGGTGCAGGCCTTCGAGCCGAGCGCGACGGACGCGGAGATCTCGGACCTGTCCAACACCCGCACCGCGCGGGCCTTCATGCTGTTGGGCCGCGTCGCCGGCATCTTCGACTGATCCCGCCCCACCCTGCCCGTCATCGGCAAAGGTCTGCCGGTGCGGAATCTGCGCTATTGGCGGGATCGCGGGTCTCGTCGTAGTCAATTCGGCATAAAAATGGACAGGCTGATAGGGACATGTAGCTGGATGACGGCCTTTACCCGACGATGTTTACTGTTGCTCGCGATGGCGATGCCGCTCGCCGCCTGCGCAGGCAAACCCGAAGTGACACGCGCCGCCTTCGCGACCCCGCTTTATCCCAACGAAACTCCGGAACTCCGCCAGCTCATCGTGAAATACGCCGATGAGTACGAGGTTCCCGTGTCGCTGGTGCAGCGGGTCATCATTCGCGAGAGCACCCACAGACCCCACGCGCGCAATGGCCCGTATTACGGGCTGATGCAGATCCTTCCCGCCACCGCCCGCTCGATGGGCTTCCAGGGGTCACCGACCGACCTGCTCGACCCCGAGACGAATCTGAAATACGCCGTGAAATATCTGCGCGGCGCGTGGATGGTGTCGGACGGCAACGAACCCACGGCCGTGCAGTGGTACGCCCGGGGGTATTACTACGAAGCCAAGCGGCGCGGACTTCTGCGGGAAACCGGTCTGATCTGAACGGACCGGCAGCACATCAGGGGCGGGGGTGCAGGATCCCCGCCCTTTCGCGTTTTCTGGATCCCGCGCGCCCGCCCGTCAACGCCGGTTGCGGGGGGCAGACGCGTCGGCGGCGGCCCGCCCTCGTGCCTCGCGAATTGATGATCCGGGGTGGTGGTCTCTCCTGCGCAGCGTGCTATCGTCAGGGAAGTTTGACTGAAGACCTGCCGAGGCCCGATCGCTCCCCATGATTCGCTCTCTCTTGGCTGCCTGCGCGGTCAGCATCGCCACCACCGCGCATCTTTCGGCCTCGGAGGCGACTCTCGTGGCCCCCGGCGCCGGTTCCGAGCTCCAGGACGACCTGCGCGCCGCCTCTCTCGCCATCCAGGCCGTGGAGGAGGGCACCACCGACGGGCAGGAACTGATCGCGGCGGCGCAGGCCGATTACCAGCGCATGGTCGCGACGCTCTACGAGAACGGCTATTTCGGCGGCGTGGTGTCGATCACGCTCGACGGGCGGGAGGCGGCGGAGGTGTCGCCCCTGCGCCGGGTGGCGACGATCAACACCATCGTGATCACCGTGCAGCCGGGCGCGCGTTACCGCTTCTCGCGCGCACAGATCGCGCCGCTGCCGCGCGGCGCTGCCCCGGTCGAAGGCTACGCCATCGGGCAAACCGCGACCACGCCGGTCATCCGCGAGGCAGCGCAGGAGGGCGTCGACGACTGGCGCGAGGCGGGCCATGCCAAGGCGGACGTCGCCGGGCAGGACATCGTGGCCGAACACGCGAACGCCACGGTGCGGTCGCGCATCGACCTCGCCCCCGGGCCCTACCTCCGGTTCGGCCGTTCGCTTCTGACACCGGACAGCCGCGAGAGCGCGGTGCGCGACGAGCGTATCGTCGCCATCGCCGGGATTCCCACGGGCCGGCAGTATTCGCCCGAGGATGTCCGGATGGCCGAACGCCGCCTGCGCCGGACCGGCGCCTTCCGCTCGGCGGTGGTCGAGGAGGCCGAGACGCCCAATGCCGACGGCACGCTCGACATGGTGATCGACGTGGAGGACACGCTGCCTCGCCGCTTCGGCTTCGGAATCGAACTCAGCAGCGACGAGGGCATCGAGGGCAGCGCCTATTGGCTGCACCGCAACCTCTTCGGCGGGGCGGAGCGGTTCCGCATCGACGGCATGGTCGGCGGCGTCGGCGGCGATTCCGGCGGGATCGACTACGGCGTCACCGCGCAGCTGACGCGCCCGGCCTTTCTGCACCCGGACATGGAACTGCGCTTCCGCGTCACCCTGGAACACAATGACGAACCGTCCTACGAATCCGACCTTTTCGAGGGGCTGGTGAGCGTGCAGCGCTACTTCAGCGAGGATCTGACCGGCGAGTTCGGGCTGGGCGTCCGGCTGTCGAGCGTCGAGGACGCCTACGGCTCGCGCAACTTCAACCACCTGGTGGCGCGGGGCGATCTGGAATACGACCGGCGCGACGACGAGACTAACCCGACCGAAGGTTACTACGCCGATCTTGAGGCGGTGCCCTATATCGGGCTGGACGGGTCAGAAAGCGGCGCGCGGCTCTATACCGATCTCAGGGCGTACTACTCCTTCTCCGAGCGGTTCACGCTGGCAGGGCGGGTGCAGGCGGGCTCGGTCCTCGGCTCCTCGCTGCGGGGCACGCCGCCGGAGCTGCTGTTCTTCTCGGGCGGCGGCGGCACGGTGCGCGGGCAGGACTACCAGTCGCTGGGCGGCGCGGTGATCGCGGGCGAAACGGTCGGCGGGCGCAGTTTCGTCGGTCTCTCGGGCGAAATCCGCACCAAGGTCACCGACAACATCGGCGTGGTCGGCTTTGTCGATTACGGCTACGTCAGCCCCGATCCGGACTTCAGCGGCGGCGACGACCACGCCGGCGCCGGGATCGGCGGGCGCTACTTCACTCCGATCGGCCCGGTGCGATTCGACATCGCCGTGCCGATCACCGGCGAAAGCGGATACGGCATCTATGTCGGGATCGGGCAGGCCTTCTGATGATGTCTCTCAAGCGGTTTCTTCTTCCCTTCGCGCTGGCCACGGGGCTGGCCATGCCCGCCGCCGCACAGGATGCCGGCGCGGATGACGGCGAAAGCTTCACCATCCGGCTGATCCAGGACGCGCTGTCCGACGCCGGCCGTGTGGTGGACATCACCGGGTTCGAGGGCGGCATCTTCTCCAATGCCACAATGGACCGGCTGACCATCGCCGACGAAGAGGGCGTCTGGCTGGAGATCTCTAGTGCCGAGCTGGACTGGAACCGCTCCGCCCTGCTGCGGGGGGAGCTGCAGATCAACACGCTGACGGCGGAAAGCATCACGCTCTCCCGCCTGCCCGCCACGGCGGAGGAGGCCGCGCCCGCGCCGGAAGCCTCCGGCTTCTCCATCCCCTCGCTGCCCGTCGCCGTGAACATCGAGGAGGTGGCGGTCGAGGCGTTCAACCTGGGCGAAGCCGTGTTCGGTCAGGCCGCGACGCTGGGCCTGACCGGCAGCGCCGCGCTGGCGGACGGCGGCATGGATGTCGACATTCAGGTGGACCGTCTGGATGCGCCGGGCGAATTCAGCCTCGACGCCGCCTACGACCCGGCGCAGGAGGCGCTGTCGGTCGACCTCAGCCTGCGCGAACCGGCGGGGGGCATCGCCTCCAGCCTGCTGGACCTGCCGGGCGATCCGGCGATCGACCTCACCGTGTCCGGCACCGGGCCGCTCGACGATTACCGGGCCGAGATCGACCTCGACACCGACGGGGAGGACCGGCTGAGCGGGGCGGTCACGCTGACCGCGACTGAAGACGGCGGGCGCGCCTTCACCGCCGATCTGGGCGGCGACATCACCGCACTTGTGCTGCAGCAGTATCAGGAATTCTTCGGCCCCGACGTGTCGCTTCAGGCGCAGGGCAGCATGGCCGGCGACGGCGCGCTGACGCTCGATACGTTCGAGCTGAGCGCCGCCGCGCTGGACCTCGAAGGCTCCGCCCGCCTCGGCGCGGACTACCAGCCGATTGCCTTCGACGTCACCGGCCTGATCCAGTCCGAGGACGGCAGCCGGGTCGCCCTGCCCGTCGGCGACGGTATCTCCGTCGCCTCGACCACGCTCGACGTGCATTTCGATTCCATCACAGACGACGCGGTAACCGGCAGCTTCGCCATCCTCGGGTTCGAGATGCCGGGCTACACCGCCGATAGCATCACGCTGAACCTCGACGGCAACATCGCGACCGGGGCAGACGCGGCCTTCGGCGCCGATGTCACCTTCGCCGCCGCCGGTCTGGTGGCCGAGGACGAAGCCGTCGGGCAGGCGCTTGGCGAGGATATCACGGGCGACGCCCGGATCGACTGGGCCGGCGAAGGGCCGGTGCGGATCCGCGGGCTGGACCTGAACGGCGAGACCTATGGCCTGACCGGCGACGCGGACCTCGTCCCGGGCGACGGCACGATGGAACTGCGGGCCGAAGTGCAGATGCAGGCGCAGGACCTGTCGGCCTTCGCCCCGCTCACCGGCACCGATCTCAGCGGCTCGGCCGACCTCGCGCTCGACGTGCGCGCGGATCTCGTGGGCGGCACCTTCGACATCGTGGCCGAGGGCGGGACCGACAACCTCGCCATCGGGGTGCCGCAGGTGGACCCGCTGCTGTCGCCCCCGACGGAACTGCGCATCGACGCGGCCCGCACGACCCGGGGGCTTGAGATCCGGGAACTGAGCCTGTCCAACGCGGAGATTTCCGGCCAGGCATCCGGCACGCTGGCCAGTTCCTCCGGCACGATCGACTACGACGTGCGGCTCGCCAACTCCGGCATCTTCTTCGGCACCGAGGGCGGGCCGGTGACGCTGGAGGGCGCGCTTGAGATGCGCCCTGACGGGCTGCACATCGATGGCGTCGGCACCGGCGAGCGCTTCGCCACCGGCATCGAACAGGTCGACCGGCTGATCCCGGGCGGGGCGAGCTTTACCTTCGCAGCCCTGCTGGGAGAGGACGGCAACACGCTGGAAAACCTCCGCCTGACCACGGACGAGCTTGAGGTGTCAGCCTCGGGCACCGTCACCCCCGGCGAGATCGACCTCGACGCCCGCCTGCGCCTGCGCAACTCGGCCCTGCTGACCGGCGCGCCCGGGGCACAGGGCGGCGCGGTGACGCTCGACGCGGACATCACGCAGGTGCCGGAGGGCTTCCGCATCCAAGTCACCGGCGGCGGGACGGACATCGGCATCGGCGAGCCGATGGTCGACCGGCTGCTCGCCGGGGAAACGGACCTGAGCCTCACGGCGATGGTGGGCGAGGAGATCAGACTCGAATCCGTCACCCTCGCCACCCCGCAGGCCAGCGTGACCGCCTCCGGCACCCTGACCGAAGGGCAGCTTGCGCTCGACATCAGCGGGCAACTGAACAACTCCGCCCTCTTCACCGGGGGTCAGGCCGGGCCGGTCGGCTTCGACGCCACCGTCACGCAGCAGGGCGACGCCTACGCCATCAGCCTCGACGCCACCGGCCAGAACATCGGCATCGGCAACCCCGTCGTGGACGACCTGCTGGCGGGCAGCAGCACGGTGACCCTGCGCGGCACCTACGATTCGGGCGCGCTGCAGCTGGAACGTTTCGCCTTCGACGGCGGCGCCATCGACCTCAACGCCAGCGGCACGGTCGGCACGGAGACGATCGACCTCGGCTTCGACGCGCGGCTGGACGACGTCGGGCGGCTGCAGAGCAACTTGTCGGGGCCGCTGACGCTCTCCGGCGACATCGGCCGGACGGGCGACACCACCCGGCTCGACGTGACGGTCAACGGCGCGGGCGGCACCACTGCGACCGTGTCGGGGCGCATCCTGCTGCCGGACGGCGGCGTGGACCTCGGCATCACCGGCAGCGCGCCGCTGGCGCTGGCCAACGCCTTCATCTCGCCGAACTCGATCATCGGGCAGGCGAACTTCGACCTCTCGATGACAGGGCAGCCGGGACTGGAGGCTCTCTCGGGCCAGGTCACCGTCCAGAACGCGCAGGTGGTGGTGCCCGAGGCGCAGATGGTGGTCGAGAACCTGTCGGGCACGGTCAACCTGTCCGGCGGCCGCGCGACGGTCGACATGCGGGCAGCCACCGGCGGCGGCACGCTGACGCTCTCCGGCCCCGTCGGGCTGAGCGCGCCCTATGCAGCCGACCTCACCGCCCGCGTCAGCAATGTCCGGGTGGAGCGCGAGGGCCTCTTCTCGACCCTGCTCAACGGCACCGTCACGGTGACCGGGCCGATCACCGGCAACGGCCTGATCGCCGGCACCATCGGGCTGAGCGAGACGGAGGTGCGGATCCCCTCCGGCGGGCTTGGCGGTGTGGAATCGATCCCCGAGATCACCCACCTGAACGAATCCCGCGCCAGCTACATCACCCGGCGACGCGCCGGGCTGGTCGGCGAGGACGCGAACGGCGGCGGGTCCGGCGGCGGCGGGGGCGGCGGCACACCTCTGCGCCTCGACCTCACCATCCGGACCGACGAGTCGATCTTCATCCGGGGCCGCGGCCTTGACGCGGAACTGCGCGGCGACGTGCAGCTTGGCGGCACGGTGGGCAACATCATCCCGGTGGGCGAATTCCAGCTGGTCCGCGGGCGGCTCGACATCCTGACCAAGCGGCTCGACCTGGTCGAGGGATCGCTCAGCCTCGCCGGAAGCTTCGACCCGATCATCCGCCTCGTCGCCCGCAACACGACCGACGAATACATCATCGACATCGTGGTCGAAGGGCCGGTCTCGTCGCCGACCGTGTCATTCAATTCGACGCCCGACCTGCCTCAGGACGAGGTGCTGTCGCAGCTCTTCTTCGGGCGCGAACTGCAATCGCTTTCCGCCTTCCAGGCGGCGCAGCTCGCGCTTGCCGTGGCGGCGCTGACGGGCCGTGGCGACGGCGGCGTCGTGGGGTCGATCCGGGAGAACTTCGGCCTCGACGACCTCGACATCACCCAGACGGACGAGGGCGAAACCGCCATCCGCGCGGGCAAGTACATCTCGGAAAACGTCTATACCGACGTCGAGGTGACAAGCTCGGGCGAGAGCACGCTGTCCATCAACCTCGACGTCTCGGAAAACGTCAGCGTCAGCGGGCGGCTTTCGGACGAAGGCGACACCAGCATCGGCCTCTACTACCAGAAGGATTACTGAGGCTCGTTCCCCGCCGGGACCGGGGCGCGGGGGCTGGCGGGCGCCGGCCCCTCCCCCGCGATCTGATCGTAGAGATGCCATGTCGCGTGACCGAAAAGCGGCAGGGCGATGAAAAGGCCCAGGAAGTAGGGCAGCATCGCCGCGAAAGTAGCCAGAGCCACCAGCACGCCCCAGGCGAGCATCGGCACCGGGTTCACCGTGACCGTGGTGAAGGATACGATCATCGCGGTGACGAAATCGACCTCCCGGTCCAGCAGCAGCGGCAGGGCGATCACGGTGATCATGTAGAGCAGCAGCGCGAACCCCGCCCCGACGAGGGTGCCGACCGCCAGCATGCCGATCCCGTTCGGCGTGAGGAAGACCGCATAGGAGGTGGAGACGTTCGTCATCACCGACAGCCCCATGAACAGCGCGAAGATCATGTGGCCGATGAAGAACCAGACGAGAAACAGGAAGACGATGATCGCGCAGAGCGACGGCAGCTGCCGCCCGCCCTGCCGCGTCACCACCGTCAGGATCGGGCCGAGCGCCAGCGGGCGCCCCTGTTCGATCCGGCGCGACACCTCGTACAGCCCGACCGCCGCGAAGGGACCGATCAGCGGAAAGGAGACGGCGGCGAAGATCAGCCAGTAGCTCTGCCCGGTGCGCCACGTGATCCATGCGAGCGCCCAGCCGATCAGCACGTAGGGCAGGCTGAACAGCACCGCGTAGCCCGGTGCGCGGCCCATGTCGCGCAGCGCCCGCCTGAGCGCAGTGCCCAGCATCGCGAAGGTCACCCGCCGGATCGGCGGCAGGCCGTGCTTCGGTGTGTCGTGGTCCATGGCCGTCCTCCCCCGCCGTGCAGGAGAGCGGGTTTTGCCCCCGGGATCAACCGCCCAGAGGCCGCGCCTATTGCCGGACGAGCCGCGCCAGCGCCTTGTCTTCGATCACCCAGGCCGCCATCGCGTCGCGGATCGCACCGGCAAAGCGCGCGCGGAAGGCAGGGTCGGCGATGTTGGCGCGGTCGCGTTTGTCCGACAGGAAGCCGATCTCGATCAGGACCGAGGGGATGTCGGGCGCCTTCAGCACCGAGAAGCCGGCCGAGCGCCGGGCGTGGGAATTGACCGGCGCGCCCGCCGCGCGGAAGCCCGCGATCAGCGCATCCGCCAGCCGTTCGGTGCGGGGCCACGTCTCCATCCGGGCGAGGTCCATCAGCACGCCGGCGACCTCGTCGTCCTTGCCGGTCAGGTCCACGCCCGACAGCAGGTCGTCGCGGTCGTGCCGCTCGGCCAGCTTGGCCGAGGCCTCGTCCGTCGCCGTCTCGGACAGCGTGTAGACGACTGCCCCCCGTGCCCGCCCCTCGCTCAGCGCGTCGGCGTGGAGCGACAGAAACACATCGGCGCCGACCTCGTGCGCGATCTCCACCCGCCGCTCCAGCGAGACGAAGCTGTCGTCGGGCCGGGTCAGCACCACGTCGATGTCGCCCGAGCGGATCAGCGTCTCGGCCAGTTCGCGGGCGAAGGTCAGCATCAGGTCCTTCTCCACCAGCCCCTCGCGTTCCGCGCCTGGGTCGATCCCGCCGTGGCCCGCGTCGATCACCACGGTCAGCGGCCGGTCCTCGGGCGCCGGGCGCGGCGCGGGCGCGATGCTCCACGGCCCGTCGTCCTCGGGCGCCCCCGACAGTGCCGCGAATTCGGCGGGCGGCACCGGCAGGAAGCGCGCGGTCAGCCGGGCAGTGCCGGTGGACTGATCCAGCGCCAGCCCGGCGCGGTCCAGCGCCAGCGGCCCCGCCAGGTCTATCACCATCCGCGACCAGCCGGGGCGGAAGTTGCCGAAGCGCAACGCCTCGGCATGGCCGGGGGTCAGCAGCGCGCCGGGGGAGACCCCGCTCCAGTCCACCTCGCGGAAGTCGAAGACCGCGCGGGGCGGATCCTCCAGCGTGAAGACGCGCCACGGCACGCCCTGGCTGAGCGCAAGATCTACCTCGAGCGCGGGGCCCGCGTCGCCGATCCGGCTGCCGGCCGGATCGAGCCGCGCCAGCGCGGAGAAGTCCTGCGCCGGGGCCGGTTGCCCCAGCACCAGCGCCACGGCCAGTGCGCCAAGGATGTGAATAAACTGCCTGCCCATGCCCCTGCCTTTTCGGCGGATTTGCCCGGCAGACTACCGCAAGCGCCGCGTGCTGCGAAGCCCTCCGCCCGCAGAAAATCCTCGCACCCTGCCCGCCCTCGGATAGACTGACCCGCAGGAGGACGAAGGGAGGCACCATGTTCGACGATCTCACCCGGACCGCTGCGCCGGGCACGCCGTTGGCGGCGCAGGCGCGCGGGCTCGACATGCGGCTGATGCTGCGTGCGGGCGAGGAGGACACGCTGGTCATCATCCGCGACGGCGCGGTGACCGAGGCGCGGCGCGGCCCCCATGTCACGCCGACGTGGGACACCCGCCTTGCCGCTGCGCCCGGGGACTGGGCCGAATTCCTCGCCCCCATGCCGCGCCCCGGCTATCACGACATTTATGCCCTGCTCCGCAACCGTCGCATGGCGTTCGAGGGCAACCTGCTGCCGATGATGCAGAACCTCATGTACATCAAGCGGCTGCTCGCCTCGCTCAGACCGGAGGTGGCGTGATGGCCCCCCAAATCGAAGAGATCACCGGCCGCTACGCCCATATCGACATCGAAGGCCTGCCTCACCGCATCTACTGGGAAGAGGCAGGCGCCGGCATCCCACTGGTTTGCCTCCACACGGCCGGCAGCGACGGCCGGCAGTACCGCGCGGTGCTGAACGACCCCGAAATCACCCGGCACTACCGCGTCATGGTCTTCGACATGCCGCGCCACGGCAAATCCTCCCCCGCCGCCGGCACGGTCGATGACGACTACGCGCTGACGGTGCAGGGCTACCTTGCCCAGATCATTGCCTTCTGCGACGCCTTCGAACTGGAAAACCCGGTGGCCATGGGGTGTTCGATCGGCGGCCGGATCGTGCTGCACCTCGCGCTGCATCACCCCGACCGCTTCCGCGCGCTGATCGGGCTGCAGAGTTCGGCGCATGTGGACCCCTATTACGACACCACGTGGCTCGACCGGCCAGATGTGCACGGCGGGCGGATGTGCGGCGCCTTCGCACATTCCCTGATGGCCCCGACCTCTCCGCCCGAGCACGTGGACGAGACGCGGTGGCACTACATGCAGGGCGGCCCGGGCATCTTCAAAGGCGACCTGCATTTCTACCGCGGGGCGGAGGGCGACATCCGGGAGGACCTTGGCCGGATCGACACAGCGAAATGCCCGCTGCATCTGCTAACCGGCGAATACGATTTCTCCTGCCGGCCCGAGGACAGCGAGGCGCTGGCGCAGGCGCTCGGCATCGGGGTGACGATAATGCCGGACATGGGACATTTCCCGATGTCCGAGAATCCGGAGGTGTTCCTGACCTACCTGCGCCCGGTGCTGGAACGGATTCGCGCGGGATGACGGCTCAGGCCGCGTAGCCCAGCCGGGCGCCCAGTTGCACCATCGTCACCGCCGGCCCCCCGGCGCTGAGCGGGTATTGCGCGCGGATGGCCTCCCGCTCCGGGTCGGC
>Ga0310345_10000687_pt1 | contig 45433 bp, 37 predicted proteins | sample HC15DNA20500_MG_FD_204667 | JGI IMG/M metagenome (GOLD analysis project Ga0310345, IMG submission 204667) | Marine microbial communities from station ALOHA, North Pacific Subtropical Gyre - HC15-DNA-20-500_MG | ecosystem: Environmental > Aquatic > Marine > Oceanic | place: Pacific Ocean: North... | reverse complement strand
GGTCGCCGGCGATCTTGTTGAACTTGGCGATCGCGGGGTCGAGCACATGCTCGGCCAGCGCCGCGCCGGCATAGGTCTGCAGCCGCCACGTGATGGTGGATTGCGCGATGGCCGGGGCGGCCAGCGGGGCCGCCGCAAGGCCGACACCGGCGGTTTTCAGGAACTTGCGTCTATTCGTGGTCATGTCTTACCTCCGTTGGTTGTCGCTCGCGCCCCCTTCCCGGGGGTCTGGTTGCCTTAGTTTCCGTAGACCACCCCGGGCAGCCACAGGGCGATCTGCGGCAGCACCATGACGATGGTTAGCGCCGCAACCATCACCAGCACGAAGGGGATGATCGAGGCATAGATGTCCTTCAGCCCGATCTCGGGCGGCGCCATGGCGCGCATCAGGAAGAGGTTATAGCCGAAGGGCGGCGTCATGTAGGCGATCTGCGTCGTGATCGTGTAAAGCACCCCGTACCAGATCAGGTCGAAGCCGAGCGCCTGCACCAGCGGCACGTAGAGCGGCGCGACGATCACCAGCATCGCGGTGTCGTCGAGGAACGTCCCCATCAGGATGAAGCTGAGCTGCATCAGGATCAGGATGCCCCAGGGTCCCAGCCCCAGCTTCTCGGTGAAGAGGTTCTCGATCGCCTTCACCGCGCCCAGCCCGTCGAAGACGGCGCCGAAGGCCAGCGCGGCGAGGATGATCCACATGAACATGCAGGTGATGCCGAGCGTATTGCGGACCGAATTCTCGAAGACCTCCCGCGTCATCCGCCCCTTGACCACCGCTGCGAGGAAGGCGGCGAGCGCCCCGATGGCAGAGCTTTCGACCAGCGAGGTCCAGCCGTTCACGAAGGGAACCATCATCGCGAAGAAGATGAAGAGCGGCAGCAGGCCCGCGCCGAGCAGCCTCAGCTTCTCGACCCTTGGCATGTCTCGGTCGGCCTTGGGCAGGACCGGGCCGAGCTCCGGCTGCAACCGGCAGCGGATCGCAATGTAGATCACGAACATCGCTGCCATCATCAGACCGGGCACCACCCCCGCCAGCCACAATTGCCCGACCGGCTGCCGCGCGATCATCGCGTAGAGCACCAGCACCACCGACGGCGGCACGAGGATTCCCAGCGACGATCCCGCCTGGATCACCCCCGTCACCATCCGCTTGTCGTAGCCGCGCCTGAGCAGTTCCGGCAGCGCGATCGTCGCCCCGATCGCCATGCCCGCGACCGAAAGCCCGTTCATCGCGGAAATCAGCACCATCAACCCGATCGTCCCGATCGCCAGCCCGCCGTGCAGCCCGCCCATCCAGACGTGGAACATCCGGTAGAGGTCGTCGGCGATCTTCGATTCCGACAGCACGTAGCCCATGAAGATGAACATCGGCAGGGTCAGCAGCGGGTACCATTTCATCAGCTTCATCGCCGCCGAGAAGCCCAGGTCATAGCCCCCCCGGTCGCCCCAGAGCAGCAGCGCCGCCACCACCGCAACAAAGCCGATGGCGCCGAAGACCCGCTGGCCGGTCAGCAGCATCAACATCATCGAGCTGAACATCAGGATCGCGATCAGTTCGTAGGACATCACACCGCCTCGCCCCGGATCCGGAGGAGGTCCTTGAAGAACTCGGAGACGCATTGCAGCAGCATCAGGAAGATACCCACGCACATGATCAGCTTGATCGGCCAGATCACCGGCCGCCACGCGGTCGAGGAGCGCTCGATAAAGCCCATCGGTTCGGCCGCGCCGGCCGGGCCGCCGGTGACGAAGCCGCCGACGATCTCGCCGAAAAAGCCCCAGAACCCGCCTGAGAAATGGCCGAGGCTGTAGGCCAGCGACGACAGCCCGCCATACAGCAGCACGCCGAGGTAGAAGAGCAGGAAGAAGATGGTGAAGGCGTCCCACCAAGCCTTCTTGCGCGGCGACCATTCGCCGTAGAGCAGGTCCATCCTGACATTCGACCCCAGCTGGATCGAATAGGGTCCGCCGAGGATGTAGTAGGAGACCATCGCGAACTGCGCCATCTCCAGCGTCCAGAGGGAGGGGACCGAGAAGACCTTGGAAAAGGACGACCACAGCAGGATCGCCATCATCACGAAGATCCCGTACATCACCAGCCGCCCGATCCAGCGGTTGCAGCGGTCCACGATGGCGATATAGGCCCTCATTCCGCCGCCTCCGGCGCGATCGAGGCGATGCAGACCGCGGCCAGCGCCCCGCCCATGGCCTGCGCCGTGCCTTCGTCGGCGATCAGGTCGTTGCGAATCTCGATCATCACGTTCTGCCGTCCGCGGCCGTGCAGGCGCAGCGTGTGCGTCACCCCGTCCGCCGCGGAATAAGGCACGTTCAGCGCGGCCCGGGCTGGCAGGATCGCCGATTTCGCCAGCATGGCGGTTGCCAGCCTGGCGTCCTCGTCATGCAGCAGGCCGATTTCGGCCTCGCGGGGTTCGCCGAACCAGACCGGCGTGAAGGAATGGACCGTCACCAGCGCCGCGCCGGGGCGGGCGGCCAGCAGGCCCTCCAGCATCCGCCGGAAGGGCTCGTAGATCTCTTGCACCCGCGCCTCGCGCGCAGCGGGCAGCAGGTCCCGGTTGCCGGGGATCTCGATCGTTTCGGTCCGGGCCGGCATCGCATTCTCGGCCTCGGGCGGCCGGTTGCAGTCGTAAACCAGCCGCGACACGCGGGACACGACCAGCGGCGCGTCGAGCGCCGAGGCCATTGCCTCCGCCACCTGCAGGGCGCCCGGGTCCCAGGCCGCGTGGCTCCAGCGATCCGGGTCGGACAGGCCCAGATCGTGCAGCGCGGCGGGGATGAAGCCGCTGGCGTGTTCGCAGACAAGCACCACCGGCGCCTGCCCGTCCGGGTTCAGGCACTCGACCGGCGGGCCCTCGCCCGGGGCGAGGATGCTGCTGTCACTGGCAGATGTCATGCGGTTCAGGTGACCCGGGGTTAATGTTCTTGTCAACGGACAAGTTGTAGTCTTTGCTACAGAAGCATGACGCACTGTAGAAAATACTAGCATCGCGTGGGCGACCGGCCGGATATCGTCAAGGACCGCCTGCATGCGCGGCGGGCCGACCTGACCGCCTCGGAGCGGCAACTGGCGGGCGTTCTGCTGCGCGACTACCCGGTGGCGGGGCTGCAATCGGTGACGCGTCTGGCGAAGGCGGCGGGTGTCTCCACGCCCACGGTGATCCGCATGGCCCGCAAGCTGGGGTTCGAGGGCTTCCCCGACCTGCAGGACGCGCTGCGCGAGGAGGCGGCGGCGCAGATCCGGGAGCCGATCGCGCGCCGCGCGGCCTGGGCGGCGGGGGCGGACGAGGGCCACATGCTGAACCGCTTCGCGGCGGCGGTCACGGCGAACCTGCGGATGACGCTGGACCGGGTGGACCCGGCCGAATTCGACCGCGTCGCCGCCCTGCTGGCCGACCCGGGGCGCAAGCTGCACATCGCGGGCGGGCGGATCACCCGCTCGAACGCGGATTACCTGTTCAACCACCTGCAGATCATCCGCTCCGACGTGACTCTCCTGTCGCAGAGCGCCAATGTCTGGCCGCAATACCTGCTCGACATGGGACCGGAGACGGTGCTGGTGATCTTCGACATCCGCCGCTACGAGGCGGATCTCCAGAAGCTGGCCGAGCTGGCGCGGGCACGGGGGGCCGTGGTGGTGCTCTTCACCGACCAGTGGGGCTCACCGATCGCCGGAGCGGCGGAGCATGTCTTCAACGCCCCGGTGGAGGCGCCCTCGTCCTGGGATTCGACCATCGCGATCATGCTGCTTGTCGAGGCGCTGATCGCCGAGGTCCAGGCGGCGAGATGGGACACCGCCAAGGACCGGATCGAGGCGCTGGAGCAGATGTTCTCGGCGACGAAGCTGTTCAGGTCCTGAGGTTCGTGGGAAGGGCACACCCAACCGTCCTGCTAAAGCGCGACTTCTTGCCTCCTTACCCCGACCTGGCAAACCCGTAGGGCGGGGTTCGCCCCGCCAGTGCCCGCACCAATCTCCACCTCGCCACAGGATCGCGCCCGGCCCCGAGGGCGGCGTCGAGCTTTGGACTGTCATTCCCGAAAGCAGCCATCTCGTGAGCGTGGATAGACCACCGCCGGATCGCGCCCGCCCTGGGGGCGGGGTCGGGCGCGATCCGATCCGCCAGGGGCGGATCGGGTCTGGATGTCTTCGTTGCGCTCAAACGAGGGCGCGGCGCTCGTGCTCTGCTCGCACCGCCGGCTTCAGAACGTCTGGTCGTACTCGCCCACGCCCTCTTCGGTCCGGATCACCGCGTCGATTTCCTCGAAGATCGCGCGCAGTTCCTCGCCGCTGTCCGAGCTCTCGCAGACCACCACCAGGTTCGGCGTGTTGGACGAGGCCCGCACCAGCCCCCAGGAGCCGTTGTCGAGGATCACCCGCGCGCCGTTCACAGTCACGACCTCCTTGATCGCGCGGCCGGCGAAGCTCTCCCCGGCCTTCTCCTTGGCGACCAGCTTTTCGACCAGCCTTTCCAGGATGTCGTATTTCTCGGTATCCGCCGCGTAGGGCGACATCGTCGGCGTCGACCACGTTTGGGGCAGCGCCTTGCGCAGGTCCGACATCTTCATGTCCGGGTTGCGGTCCATCAGCTTGCAGATCTCGACCGCCACCCGCATCCCGTCGTCATAGCCGCGGCCCACGGGTTCGGCCATGAAGTAATGGCCCGACTTTTCGAACCCCGCCAGTGCGCCCAGTTCGTGCACCCGGCGCTTCATGTGGCTGTGCCCGGTTTTCCAGTAATCCGCCTTCACGCCATTCGCCTGCAATTCCGGATCGCTTGCGAAAAGCCCGGTCGATTTCACATCGGCAACGAAAGTCGAGCCGGGATAGATCTTGGACAGGTCCCGGGCGAGGATCACGCCCACCTTGTCGGCGAAGATCTCCTCGCCCTCGTCGTCCACCACGCCGCAGCGGTCGCCGTCGCCGTCGAAGCCGAGCGCAAAATCCGCCCCCGAGGCGCGGACGCTGTCGGCCATGTCGTGCAGCATCTCCATCGCTTCCGGGTTCGGATTGTAGTTCGGGAAGGTGTAGTCCAGCCGGTTGTGGCTATCGACCACCTCGACCCCCAGCCGTTCAAACAGTGCCGGGGCATAGGCGGCGGCGGTGCCGTTGCCGGTGGCGCAGACCACCTTCAGCTTGCGCGACATGCGGAAATCGCCGACGAGGTCGTCCATGTAGGCGTCCCAGACACCCTCGACGACTTCGTACCTGCCCCCCTCGCGCGGCTCGCCCTTGCCCTCCAGCACGATCTCCTTCAGCTCGCCCATCTCGTCCGGGCCGTGGGTCAGCGGCATGTCGAAGCCCATCTTCACCCCGGTCCAGCCGTTCGGGTTGTGCGAGGCGGTTACCATCGCCACCCCCGGCACGCCCAGGTGGAAGGAGCTGAAATAGGCCATCGGCGTGATGCAGGGCCCGACGTCCTTGACCGTCACGCCGGCCTGCATCAGCCCCAGGATCAGCGCGTTTTTGATCGCCAGCGAATAGTCCCGGTAATCGTTGCCGACGGCGATCACCGGCTCGACCCCGCGCCGGTGCATCTGCGTGCCGATCCCGAGGCCGAGCGCCGTCATCCCCGGCAGGTTGATCTCGTCCGGGTATTTCCAGCGGGCGTCGTATTCGCGGAAGCCCGTCGCCTTGATCATCGGATCGCGCAGGAACGACCAGGTGTTCGGGGTCACTTCGGTAATCGGCTTGGTCACGGGGGAAATCTCTCTTCTGTCAGTCTCAAATCCGGATCGAACGGGGCCCGGCGCGGCCGGGGCGCCCCCTCACCGCATTACCGATACCCTGTAACGGCACGATGGTGAAACCATCGATGGCGCAGGGACCGGCCCCTGCGCCGTTGTCGATGAAAAGCCGGGCGAAGCCAAGATGTTCCCGGGTCCGCCGCGCGACATCCCGCCGCCGGCGGCGCCCGCGCGTCAGGCCGAGACCTGTTCGCGCAGGATCGACGCCGTCAGGCTGATCATCAGGTAGATCCCGGAGAAGATCAGGAAGGCCAGCACCGTGTTCTCGAAGGCGCGCGGATAGGTCGGATCCTCGGGGGCGACCGGACGCACGGAAGTGGTGAGGTAGCGCACCTGCCGGTTCGCCTCGAGCTCCGTCTGCTTCTCGTTCTGGAGCGCCGATTGCAGGAACAGGTCGGCGGTGGCGAGGTCGGCCTGCGCCATCTGGATCTGCGCCGCCTTGGCGGCAAGCGAGGCCTCGCCCTGCGTCGCCTCGGTCATCCTCGCATTCAGGTCGGCCAGCAATTCCCGCAGCCGTTCGACATCGCCCCGGGCGCCTTCGACCCGGGCCGAGTTGGGCCGCGAGTTGTCCAGCAGCGCGGCAAGCTGCAGTTCCTTCTCGTTCAGCTGCACCTCGTAACTGTTGATCTGCTGGCGGAGCCCGGCGATGATTCCCTCCGGATCGATGAAGGTCCCCTCCTGCAGTTCCACCAGACGCTGCTGCGCCTCGCGCCGCTCTTCCTTTGCGCGCTCGAGGCTCGCGCGCGCGGTGGCCATGCCGTCCTCGCGCTTGCGGCGGGACAGGTCGTCGACCCGCTCCTCGGCATACTGGATCAGGTTCTCGCTGAACTGCGCGGCCACGGACGGATCGGCTGCGGCGACCTCCATGCGGATCACGCCCTCGGTCGGGTCGTAGCCGATCTTCACGTTCCGCTTGTAGATCTTGTAGGCCTCCTCGTTCGAGGGGTCCGGGGTCAGGCGCTGGATCGGGTCGATCCAGGGCTGGGTGAAATGGCTCTTGAAGCCGACATCCTGGTCCAGCCGCAGCATCGCGTCCTTCGACTGGAGGTAGCTCTGCACCGCGATCGAATCCTGGTTCGTCGCGAATTGCGTGCCCGACAGCAGCCCGCCCAGCCCGCCGCCGCCCTGGTTGTCGGCCTGCAGGATCAGGAATTCCGACTTCGCGGCATACATCGGCGTGGCGATGACGAAGAAGTACCACCCGGCGAGAAACGTGGGCGCGAAGACGAAGAAGAAGAGCCGCGTGAACAGCAGCGTCATCCGCTTGCGGCGCCGCTTGGCAAGGTCCTGCTGAAGCTGGCTGATTTCGGCCGCGCGGCGGTCGGCGGGGCGCAGTTCGGTCGACGGCAGGTTGGTCGGCGTCACGGGCACGGTCTGCGGCAGTTGCACCGGGCGCTCGCCCTCGCCGCCGGACCGGGCCGCATCGGGCACCACGAGCTGCAGCATGTTGGAGCGTTCGAAGGGGTCGATGCCCTTGGCGCGCAACTGGCGCACCGCGTCGAAATCCGAAGTGGCGGCGATGCCGTGCTTCTGGGCGACCCGGCGGGCCATGCGCAGCTGGCGGCCGGTCAGCCCCTCGCGCCGGATCGCGTCGATGTCGAGATCGGCGCGCGCCTCGCGGGCCGAGGCGACGTCGCCGGCGCGGGCGGGGTGCGGGTCATCGGACGGCGCGGCGCTGCCGATCGGGGCGCCGGGGTTCAGCGGCTCGGCCGGCCGCGGCGCGGTGCGGGGCATGGCGGCGTCTGTGGCGGCGTCCGGGGCCGGAGCCTCGGGCGCTGCGGTCGGGCGCGCGGGCGTGTTGGCGCTGGTTGCGGGCCGGGCGCCTGCGGGCGCAGCCGTGGCGGCGGCGGTGCCCGTCGCGGTGGCCGCGGTCCCGCCGGAAGTCTCTGCCTCCGCCTTGCGGCGGGCGAGGTCCTCGGCCCGGCGCTTGACCACGCTCACCACGCCCACCCCTGCCGGAGGGGCTGCGGGGCGGCGCGGCGCGGCTTCGCCCTCGGCGGGTCTGGCGGCGGGCCGGGTCGGGCGCACCGGTGCGCCGGGATCGGCGGCCGGGCGCGACGGCCGCACGGTTTCGGTCCGGTTCTCTTCGGACGCGGGCGGTTTCGGCGCCTCGGGCGGCGTGCCCTTCGCCTCGCCCTGCGACTGGCTGAGGGGCGTGGCGCGGCGGACGCGGAACTTGCTAGCCTTGGGTTTCGTAGTCATAGAGCTGCTTCGCTTCTTCCAAGGTGTCGAACATGTGGAGCTTGCCGTCCATCAGGACCGCCGCCTCCTGCGCGAAGGCCTCCAGCGTCTTGGGCTGGTGCGACACGATCACCGTCGTCGTCCGCTCCAGCCGCTCGCGCAGGATCTCTCCGGCCTTGCGGTTGAACTCCACATCGGTGGAATTCGGCATCCCCTCGTCGATGAGGTAAAGATCGAAATCGAGCGCCAGCATCAGCGCAAAGCTGAACCGCGCCCGCATGCCGCTGGAATAGGTCCCGATCGGCTGATCGAAGTATTCGCCCAGATTGCAGAGCCAGCGGCAGAAGGCCTCCACGTATTCCGGGTCGAGCCCGTAGAGCCGGGCGATGTAGCGGGAATTCTCGAAGGCGGAATGGCGGCTGACCACGCCGCCCATGTAACCCAGCGGGAAGGAAATCTTGGCGTTGCGCCGGACTTGGCCCTCGTCCGGCTTCTCCAGCCCGCACATCATGTTGATCAGCGTCGTCTTCCCGGTCCCGTTCGGCGCCAGAATACCCAGGGACCGGCCGCGCGTGATCCTGAACGACACCCGGTCAAGAATGATCTTCCGGTGGGAGCCGGTCCAGAAACTCTTGCTGACACTGTCGAATTCGAGCATCTGCTGCCCCGGTTCTGCTCTGGTCACTCTCTGACGGAGCTTGGGAAAGACGCCATTGGCCCTGTGCCGCCCATTATGCGCCCATCCCGCGCGACATGCCAAGTTTTTCAGGCGAAAATGTGACCGGCGTTGCCTGTTTCGCGGTCAATCGCGGGGATGTCACGTGAAAAGCGCCGTCAGGGAAACGCGGCGGTGCAAATCCGGGCGCCGTGGCGGGGAGTTGACCCCCGCGTCCCGCGCGCCCAGATACACCCGATGCCCGACACCCCCCTGCCCGACCGGATCAGCGCCTGCCGCCTCTGCGCGCCCCGCTTCGCCGCCACGAAGACCCGCCACGCGCCGCGTCCGGTGGTCTGGTTCCGGCCCGGCGCGCGGCTGCTGGTGGCCGGTCAGGCCCCCGGCCTGCGCGTGCACGAAAGCGGGCGGCCCTTCGACGACCGCTCCGGCGACCGGCTGCGCGACTGGATGGGGGTGGATCGCGAGACGTTCTACGACATGAGCCGGATCGCCGTCGTGCCGATGGCCTTCTGCTTTCCCGGCTACGACGCCAAGGGATCCGACCTGCCCCCTCCGCCCGAATGCGCGCAGACGTGGCACGGGGCGGTGATGGAGAGCCTGTCGGACCTCCGCCTGCGGCTGCTGATCGGCGGGCATGCGCACCGCTGGCACCTGGGCACCCGCGCGCCGGTGACCGCGACGGTGGCGGGCTGGCGTGACCATCTGCCCGACACGCTGCCCTTGCCTCACCCGTCGTGGCGCAATACCGGGTGGCTGAAGAAAAACCCGTGGTTCGAGACCGATCTGATCCCGGTTCTGCGAACCCGCGTCCGGGAGGCGCTTGGATGACAGACACCCCGCTCGACCGCGCCCATGCCGCGATGGAGGCCGCGCCCGGCGACGATGCCGCAAGGCTGCGGTTCTACGAACGGCTGGCCGACAACGAACTGTTCCTGCTGCTGATGGCCGAGGCCCGCGACGACACGCTCTCGCCCGAGGTGTTCGACCTGTCGGATGCCAAGTGGATCCTCGTCTTCGACACCGAGGAGCGGCTCGCCGCCTTCACCGGACGCGAGGCACCCTATGCCGCGCTCTCCGGGCGGGCCATCGCGCAGATGCTGGCGGGCCAGGGCGTCGGGCTGGGCCTGAACCTCGAGGTCGCGCCGTCGTCGATCCTGCTCCCGCCCGAGGCGGTGGACTGGCTGGCCGCGACGCTGGGCCATGCGCCGCAGGAGGTGGAGAGCCGGATCGCCGCCTTCCATGCGCCCCGGGGCCTGCCCGACGCGCTGCTGGAGGGGCTGGACGTGAAGCTGTCGCTGGCGGGCGGGCTGGCGGAGAGCGCCTATCTCGTCGGCACCGAGGACGCGGCAGGGCGGCGCGGTCACCTGCTGGCCTTCATCGATGCGGCCCCCGGGGCGGAGCGGGCACTGGCCAAGGCGGCGTCCGAGGCGCTGACCTTCTCCGGCATCGACGAGGGCGAGATGGACGTGGCCTTCTTCGCCGCCGCCGACCCGGCCGCCGCCGCACTGGCGCGCCACGGGCTGTGGGTGGAACTGCCGAAGGCCGAGGCCACGGACCGCAAGGTCCCCGCAGCGCCGGGCAGCGATCCGGAGAAGCCGCCGATCCTGCGGTAGGCGCGGGAGGGCCATCCGCCCTCTCCCCGAGGGGAGAAGGTAGCGACATCGGAACCGGCCGTGCATCCGGTCGGACGAGGGCACCGGACACGGGGGCCCTGGCGCTTCGGCCGACAAGGCGGAACATCGCCTTCGCCGCGGGAGCGGGTTTGGGCGAGGTGGCTATTGCCGGCGGCTGCGGGTGACCTTGCGCTTCGTCTTCGCCGTCTTCTTCTTCGACTTCGCGATCTTGCGCCGCACCGGCCGGCTGGTCCGGCGCGGGCCGCCCGGCATGGTCTTGTCGTCAAGCTCCAGCAATTCCAGCTCAAGCCCGCCGGTAACCGGCACTGCCTGCGCCAGACGCACGGTCACGCGCTGGCCGGGCTGGATCGTCAGGCCGGTGTCGGACCCCATGAGGGTCTCGCTCTCGCGGTCGAAATGGAAGAACTCCCGCCCGATGGAGCGGATGGGGATCAGCCCGTCGGCGCCGGTCTCGTCCAGCCGCACGAAGGCGCCGAAGCGGGCCACTCCCGAGATCCGCCCGGTCAGTTCATCACCCACGCGTTCGGAGAGATACGCGGCGAGGTAGCGGTCCGTGGTGTCCCGTTCAGCGGCCATCGAACGGCGTTCGGTGTCGGAGATGTGCTTGGCCGTCGCCTCCAGATCCTCGATCTCCGCAGGCGAGAGCCCGTCCTTGCCCCAGCCATGCGCCGAGATCAGCGCGCGGTGGACGATCAGGTCCGAATAGCGCCGGATCGGCGAGGTGAAATGCGCGTAGTTCTTCAGCGCCAACCCGAAATGGCCGAAGTTCTCGGGCGAGTAGTAGGCCTGCGTCATCGACCGCAGTGTCGCCATGTTGATGAGCTCCGCCTGATCCGACCCCGCGGCCTGGTCCAGCAGGGAATTCAGGTGCCGAGTTTTCAGCACCTGCCCCTTGGCCAGCGTGTAACCCGAGGCTGCGGCGGTTTCCCTCAGCGCGTCGAGCTTGTCGTCGTTGGGCTCTTCGTGGACGCGAAACAGCAGTGGCGACTTCTTCGCGATCAGCGTCTCGGCGGCGGCCACGTTGGCCAGCACCATGAATTCCTCGATCAGCTTGTGGGCGTCGAGCCGGTCCTTGAAATTCACGCTGGCGACGCGGCCGTCGTCGGTCAGCACGATCTGCCGCTCCGGCAGGTCGAGGTTCAGTGGCTGGCGTTCGTCGCGCGCGCGGCGGAGCGCCTCGTAGGCGGCGAAAAGCGGGCGGACGATGTCGTCGACCAGTGGTGCGGTCTTCTCGTCCGGCTGCCCGTCGGCGGCGGCCTGCACCTGCTGGTAGGTCAGCGAGGCCACGGAATACATCAGCCCGCGGTGGAAGTCGTGGGACAGCTTGTTGCCCTCGGCGTCCAGCACCATCCGCACGGCAATGCAGGCGCGCGGCACGTTCTCGTGCAGCGAGCAGAGGTCGCCGGACAGCCGGTCGGGCAGCATCGGCACCACGCGGTCGGGGAAGTAGCTGGAATTGCCGCGCTTGCGCGCCTCGTGGTCCAGCGCGGAGCCGGGGGTAACGTAATGGGCGACGTCGGCGATCGCGACCCAGAGGATATGGCCGCCTTCGTTCTCCGAATCGGGGTCGGGCGCGGCGTGGCAGGCGTCGTCCCGGTCGCGGGCGTCCGACGGGTCGATGGTGACGAAGGGGATGTCGCGCAGATCCTCGCGGCCCTTCAGCCCGGCGGGCTTCTGCGCGTCGGCCTCGGCCACCACCTTGTCGGGGAAATGGTCCGGGATGCCGTGCTGGTGGATCGCGATCAGCGACACCGCCCGGGGCGCCGAAGGGTCGCCCAGCCGGTTCACGATCCGCGCGCGGGGCAGCCCCATGCGGGATTTCGGCCCCGCTTGCTCCGCCTCGACCAGTTCGCCGTCCTTCGCGCCCGAAAGCGCGCCGGGGGGCACCATCCATTCGAGGTCGGCGCCCTTGTCGATCGGCACGATCCGCCCGCCCTCGGCCCCCTTGCGGAAGATGCCGAGGATGCGGCGCGGGTTGGTGCCGATCTTGCGGATCAGCCGTGCCTCGTAGTGATGCTCGCCGCCGCGGATCTGGGTCAGCCGGGCGAGGATGCGGTCGCCTTCGCCGAGGGCGGGATCGGAGGACCGGGGCAGCACGAGGATGCGCGGCTCCGTCCCCTCGCCCTGCCATTCCAGCGGGCGGGCGGTGAGGTCGCCGTTCTCGTCCGGCGCGTTGACCTGCAGGACCGAGACCGGCGGCAGCGCCTCGGGGTCGCGGTAGGTCTTCTTGCGCTTCTGGAGGTGGCCCTCCTCCTCCAGTTCCCGGAGGATGCGTTTGAGGTCGATGCGGGCCGCGCCCTTGATCCCGAACGCCTTGGCGATGTCGCGCTTGGCCGTCAGGGTCGGGTTGTCGGCGATCCACTGGAGGATCTCGTCCTTGGAAGGCAGGGTGCTCATGCCGCCGGACGTAGCACGGGGCGCAGGGCGCGTCACGCGGACAAATCGGGGTTGCGCCGGGCGTCGCCCGTCGCGCGGGGGGCGCCCGGGGCGGGCATCGAGCCCGCCCCGGGCGCGGCCTCCGGCGGGAGTAATTTCGACCACAGGAAGCAGGGGACCTGCGCCCAGTGGTGGCGACGGGGCGCGGACGGAGGGGTTTCAGGCAAGGTCGGCGGCCTCGTCCACGTCGGCCAGGGTGTCCACGTGGGCGATGCGCGCGCCGGGCAGGCTCGCCTCGGTATCCGTGCGGGCGTGACGGGTGGACCAGCGGGTGTCGCGAAAGAGGGTCGCGGGGGTGGCGGCGATGCGGGCGAGGCCGATCAGCCAGTAGCCGCCGTCCGGTGCGGGGCCGAGCACGGCGTCGGCCGGGCCGAGGGCGCGGAAGGCCCGGACGACATGGGCGCGGGTGAGACCGGGGACGTCCGCGCCGACGACGCAGACGGGGCCGGCGGGCGCGGTGCGGAACCGCCGGGCCATGCGCTGGCCGAGGTCGCCGCCGCCCTGCGGCAGACGCCGGAGGTCGGCGGGCCAGTCGCGGATGTAGAGGGCAGCGTCGGGCGCGACGGCGATGATCAACTCCCACCTGGGGTCGCGCAGGCGGCGGAGGAGGCGGCGCAGCTGGTGGCGCATCCACCACGCTGCCGGGACGGTGCCGATGTCGCGGGCCAGCCGCGTCTTGACCCGGCCCGGGCGCGGCGCCTTGACCATCACCACCAGGTGGCGCCGGCGCGGCGCGTGACGGGCCGCCGGGGTGGCGGCGTCAGCCGGCCGCGGCATCCGCCGGGCGCGGCAGGGGCTGGGCCATGGAGACGTGGGGAATGCCGGCGTCGTCGTATTCCGGCCCGTAGGCTTCGAACCCGAGCTGCGCGTAGAAGTTCTGGGCGTAGGATTGCGCGGACAATTCGGCGCGGGTCAGGCCTGCCGCCTCGAACCGGGTGAGGCCTTCCCGGATCAGGGCCGCGCCCAGCCCAGTGCCGCGGTGCGAGTTCAACACGCAGACGCGGGTGATGTGGCCGGTGCCGTTGACGCCGGTGATCAGGCGCACGGTGCCGACCGGCAGTTCGTCGTCCCAGGCGACCAGATGCACCGCGCCCTCGTCCCGGCCGTCCCATTCGTCGGGATCGGGGATGCCCTGCTCCTCGATGAAGACGGCGACCCGCAGGGCATGCGGGATCCGCAGGTCATCGGTTTCGGCGATGCGGGTGGTCAAGCGAAATACTCCCTCAGGATGCGCGTGTAGATACGCTTCAACTGCCGGATCTGTTCCACCGGAACGTGTTCGTCGACCTGATGCATCGTCTTTCCGACGAGTCCGAACTCCACCACCGGGCAAAGGGACTTGATGAATCGCGCGTCCGAGGTGCCGCCGGTGGTCGACAGCTGGGGCACCACGTTGGTCTCGGCCGCGACCGCGGCCGAAATCATGTCGGAGAAGCCGCCGGGCGGGGTCAGGAACGCCTCGCCTGTCAGCTTGGTGCTCATCGTGATCTCGATGCCGGTCTCGGCGGCGACGCGGTCGGCCTCGGCCTGCATCCAGCGGGTCAGGCTGTCGCCGCTGTGGAGGTCGTTGAAACGGATGTTGACCGCGGCGCGGCACTTCGCCGGGATCACGTTGGTGGCCGGATTGCCGGTGTCGATGGTGACGACGGCAAGCGTCGAGGGGTCGAAATGGTCCGTGCCCTCGTCCAGCGTGTGCGAGGCCAGCCGGTCCATCAGCCGCGCCATCGCGGGCAGCGGGTTCTTGGCACGGTGCGGATAGGCGGAATGGCCCTGCACCCCCTGCGCCGTGAACCATGCGGAGATCGACCCGCGGCGGCCGATCTTGATCATCTCGCCCATCCTTTCGGGGCACGTCGGTTCTCCGACGAGGCAGTCGGTCATCGTCTCGCCCGCCTCGGCCATCCAGTCGAGCAGCGCGGCGGTTCCGTGATCGGCGGGTCCTTCTTCATCGCCGGTGATGGTGAGCACCACGGCGCCGTCGGGGGGCGTGTCGCGGATGAAATCCACCGCCGCTGCGGCGAAGGCGGCGACACCGGATTTCATGTCGGTCGCGCCGCGGCCCCAGAGGATGCCATCCTTCTCCACGCCGCCGAAGGGATCGACCGTCCAGTCGGCGGGGTCGCCCACGGGCACCACGTCTGTGTGGCCGTTGAAGCCGAAGGTCTGGGCATGACCCTTCGCGCCCCACCGGGCGAAGAGGTTGGAAACTCCGCCCCGGTCGGCGCGGTGGCATTCGAAGCCCGCGCCTGTGAGCAATTCGGCCAGAAGGGTCAGCGCGCCGCCCTCTTCCGGCGTGACCGAGGGGCAGCGGATCAGCGCGGCGGTGAGCGCGACGGGATCGGTCTCGGGCGCTGTGGTCTCGGCGGTCATGCGGGCTCTCCGGTTGTGACGCCGGGACCCTAACGCGTGTTTAACCGGGTGCCAATCGACGCTAACGCGACGTCGCGCGCCTGTGGCGGAACGCCCTCAGTGCACCGTCGCGCCGTCTTCGTCGCCGTAGAACGGCGTCATCTGGGCCACGATCACCGCGTTCTCGTCCAGCGCCTGATGCATCAGGACGCGCTCTTCCTCGGGGATGTCGTGACCCTCGGCCAGCCGCTCCTCGAGTGTGCCATAGCCCGAGACATCGAGCGGGGCGAGGTCGGCCTGCTTCAGCACGGCCACGGTTTCGCGCACCGCCTCGGCCTCGTCCACGCCGCTGGCGTAGCACATCAGCGCCGCCCCGGTCGCGCCCTCGGGCAGGCCGTCGCCGTCCTTGCGTCCGACTTCGACCAGCAGGGTGTAGACCTTCTGGCGCTTCGGTTTCCTGCTGTCGCTCATCGCCATCTCCGGGTTGCGCCCGGGCCAGTTCTCAGAAAGCGGAGGACATGTCCAGCGGAGTGTGGCGCCGCTGCACCGGCACCCGTCAAAAGTGCAGGGCCGGCACTGGGTTCTTGCGACTGACGCGCATTGGCGTCAGTTTGGCGCGACAACTGCCAAAGGGTCTTCATGCGACTGCTCATCTGCCTCAGCGCCCTGCTCCTTCTGCCTGCCTGCATGCGAGGTGACGTCATGCTCGACTTCGTCGATGCGGACACCATAGTCGCCCGGTCCGAGTTCGCCGTGCCGCAGGCGCTGGTGGCGGAACTGGGCGGCGTGCCGGAGGAGATTTGCGGCCGGGGGCAGGCCGAAGCCGGGATGCGGAACCTCTACTGCCGCGGCGAGGCGCCGAACACCCTGGCAGAACTCAGCGGGGGCGTGGTCGATTTCGGCAGCCTCGGCGGCCCTCTGGACGTCTCGCAAGTGATGACGACCGAAACGCTCAGCCGCGGCAGAACCCGCGTCAGCATCGACCTTGCAGCCCTGATCGTCGCCGTCCGCTCCGCCGACCTGCTGCAGTTCTCGGGAGCCATGCTGCAGAACGCCTCTCTGTACTCGAATGACGGTCTGACGATACGTATCCGGGCGCGCGAGATCGTGGGCACCACCGGCGGCCTGTCCGAAGACCGCCGCGAGGCGCGGATCCACCTGCCGGCGGAGCGGTTTCACGAGGCCGAGCCGCAGGTCGGCGGGCCGTTCATCACCGTGCTGCGCGTCGAACCGGATTGCCTGTTCGACCTGTTCTGCGACTGACACACGCAAGACGCCCCGCGCGGGGGCGCGGGGCGTGCTCTTGGCGTTCTCATCGGGTGGGGCTCAGGCCCGCTTGATCGCCCGGTAGCCGCCAATCAGCAGGCAGGCGCCGATCACGCCGATGATCAGCTGGCCGATCCAGCCGCCCAGCGTGGAGCCGACGATCGCCATCAGCAGGAAGTTCAGCACCAGCGCGCCGACGATTCCCAGGACGATGTTCGTCAGGAGGCTGTGGTCGCCCCCCATGATCTTCTCCGCGATCCACCCGGCGAGTGCGCCGACGATGATGGCCGCGATCCAGCCCAGTCCTTCCATTTAAACCCTCCAGAGTTCCGCTTGGGTGTCAGCCGCTTAACGGAAGGAGAGGCCGGAAAGTTCCCGAACCGCCCGCAGAGGGGCGCGTGACCGCCGTCTGGGCGCGGCCCGGGGGAGGCGTCAGTCGCGCAGCAGTTCGTTCACGCCGGTCTTGGCGCGGGTCTTCTCGTCCACCGTCTTGACGATGACCGCGCAGTAGAGGTTCACGCCGTTCTTCGACGGCATCGAACCCGAGACGACCACGGAGTAAGGTGGCACCTCGCCATAGAAGACTTCGCCAGTTTCACGGTTCACGATCTTGGTCGACTGGCCGAGAAAGACGCCCATGCCAAGGACCGAGCCCTCGCGCACGATCACGCCCTCGACCACCTCGGAGCGGGCGCCGACGAAGCAGTTGTCCTCAATGATCGTGGGGTTGGCCTGCATCGGCTCCAGCACGCCGCCGATGCCGACGCCGCCGGACAGATGGACGCCCTTGCCGATCTGCGCGCAGGAGCCGACGGTCGCCCAGGTGTCGACCATCGTGCCTTCATCCACATAGGCGCCGAGGTTCACGAAGCTGGGCATCAGCACCACGTTCTTCGCGATGTAGGCAGACTTGCGGACGACGCAGTTCGGGACCGCGCGGAAACCGGCGGCGCGCCACTGGTTGTCGCCCCAGCCGGCGAACTTGCTGTCCACCTTGTCCCACCATCCGCCGTCCTGCGGGCCGCCCGACTGCTGCTCCATGTCCTTAAGGCGGAAACCCAGCAGAACCGCCTTCTTCGCCCACTGGTGCACGTGCCACTGGCCATCCACCTGCTTCTCCGCCACGCGCAGCTGGCCGCTGTCCAGCGCCTCTAGCGTGTTCTCGATCGCCTCGCGGGTCTCGCCGGTGGTGGCGGGGGTGATCTGGTCGCGGGCCTCCCAGGCGGCGTTGATGGCGGTTTCAAGCTGGGCGAGGTTCATGCAGTGCTCCCTTGGATCAAGTGTCGCGCGGGTCATAGCGGGCGGGGCGCGCTGGCGCAATCGCGCGTGACGCTGGCCTGTCCGGGCCGGGCGGGATAGGCATGGGGCATGAAGGAGCACGACATGACCGAAGACCGCCGCCGTCCGTTCCGCGACGCGCACGACGATATCGAGACGGCGCAGGATGTGCCCGACACCCCGCAGACCCGCGCACCGGCCTACCGGCTGGCCTTCGCGGACAACGATTTCCTCTGCCGGGACGAATTGCGTCCGGTGCGGCTGCAGCTGGAGCTGCTCAAGCCGCAGATGGTCATGGAGGAGCGCGGGATCGACTCCACCGTCGTGCTGTTCGGCGGCGCACGGATCCCCGCGCCCGAGCATCGCGCCACGGCCCGGACCGAGACGCTGGCCGAACTGAGCAGCTATTACGACGAGGCGCGGACCTTCGCGCGGATGATCACGGAAAAGTCGCTGGAAAGCTACGGCCGCGAATGGGTGATCTGCACCGGCGGCGGCCCCGGCGTGATGGAGGCCGGCAACCGTGGCGCGGACGACGCGGGCGGCCAGTCCGTCGGGCTCAACATCGTGCTGCCGCACGAACAGGCGCCGAACGAATACGTGACGCCGGACCTGTGCTTCAACTTCCACTATTTCGCGATCCGGAAGATGCATTTCCTGATGCGGGCCCGCGCCGTCTGCGTCTTCCCCGGCGGCTTCGGCACGCTGGACGAGATGTTCGAGGCGCTGACGCTGATCCAGACCGGACGGATGGAGAAGGTGCCCTTCCTCCTTTTCGGCCGCGCCTTCTGGGAGCGGATCATCAACTGGCAGGCGCTGGCCGAGGCGGGCACGATCTCGGACGCGGATCTGGAACTGTTCCGCTTTGTCGAGACCGCGGAAGAGGCGATGGCCGCGATCGACGACTGGCCCTACCACGGCGAAAAGCGCGAATTCATTCCCGGGCGCGACCAGCACATCTAGGCCGTCCCCGCGGCGCCGGGCCGCCCCGGCTCCGCCCGCGCCGATGTCGCCACCTCTCGCCCGGGGAGGGGGCATGGTCCGGGACCACCGCGAGTCCGGCAAGCAACATACCGCATCCTCCCTGCCCCCGGTCTTCCGACGAAGGCCGATTCGCGCTATGGTGGCGCCAACAAAAAGAACATGAGCAGGTGGTGACAGCATGAGGCAGATTCTCGCGACTCTTCTGGCGTTCCCGGTGCTTGCCGCACCCGGCCTCGCAGACCCGGTCCCCGACATCCGGCCCGAGGCGCGGCCCTTCAGCGTGAGCGTCGTCGCCCGCGCCACCCGCGCCATCGACGCAGGCGAAACGGCCAGCCGGATGAAGACCGACACCGCACTTGTCGCGGCACCCGACGGGTTGGGCCGCAGCCTGCGGCCCCGGGTCCGCCCGGCGACGATGGCCACTGCGGCCACGCCCCCGACCCGCCCGACCGCACCCGCTAAGCCCGTCATCGCCGGCGAGCCGAATGCCGGGTTCGACCGCTGGGTGGTGGGGTTCCGGCAGCGCGCGCTGGCCAAGGGCATCTCCTCGCGCACCTTCGGGCAGGCGTTCCGCCACGCGGCCTTCCTGCCCAAGGTGATCGACCGGGACCGCAACCAGTCGGAATTCACCCTCTCGATCGCCGACTACCTCGGCCGCGCCGCCTCGGACAGCCGGGTGGCGAACGGGCGCGCGCAGGCCGCCGCCCATGCCCGCACCCTCGCCGCGGTCGAAGAGCGCTACGGCGTCGACCGGCAGGTGGTCGCGGCGATCTGGGGGATGGAAAGCAATTACGGCTCCAACCGCGGCGACACGCACCTGATCTCGGCGCTGGCGACGCTGGCCTACGAGGGCCGGCGCGGCGCCTTCTTCGAGGAGCAGCTGATCGCGGCGCTGCAGATCCTGCAGACCGGCGACACGACCGAGGACATGATGTCGGGAAGCTGGGCAGGCGCCATGGGCCACACGCAGTTCATCCCGACCTCGTACCTCGCCTACGCGGTGGATTTCACCGGGGACGGCAAGCGCGACATCTGGTCCGAGGATCCGACCGACGCGCTGGCCTCCACCGCCGCCTACCTCGCCAAGTCGGGCTGGGTGAAGGGGATGCCCTGGGGCGTCGAAGTGAAGCTGCCGGCCGGGTTCGACTTCCGCCAGGCGAACGAGGCGCGGATGCCGTCCGACTGGGCGAAACTGGGCGTGACCGGCGTGGACGGCAGGCCGGTCGGCAATTTCGGAACGGCACGGATGCTGCTGCCCGCGGGGGCCAAGGGCATCGCGTTCCTCGTTTTCAAGAACTTCGACGTCATCAAGCGCTACAACGCTTCGGACGCCTACGCCTTGGGCGTGGGGCATCTGGGCGACCGGATCGCGGGTGCGGGGCCGCTGAAGGGCACTTGGCCCGACGGCGAGCGCTCCCTCAAGCGCGACGAGGCGAAGGAACTGCAGAGCCTGCTGACCGCGCGCGGCTTCTCGACCGGGGGCGTGGACGGGCGCATCGGGTCGATGACGAAGGCGGCGATCCGCGACTACCAGATGGCCGCGGGAATCGCGCCGGACGGCTATCCCTCCGTGGACCTGCTGCGCAAGCTCAGGAACTGAGGGGCGGCGCACGCGCCCTCACCCGAACTCTCCCCCCTCACCCAAACCCTCTCCCCCAAAGGGGAGAGGGCTTCCGGCGGCGGCGGGGAGGGGGTAGAGATGGTCCGGGCCGACCTCCTTGCGGGGCTGTGGCAAGGGCGCGCACATGACGATCACCAGGCAGGACGAACTCGACGGGCTGAAGGAGATCGGCCGCGTCGTCGCCAACACCATGCAGGCCATGGCGCAGGCGATGGAGCCCGGCATGACCACGGCCGAACTGGACGAAATCGGCGCGGCGATTCTTGAGCGGGAGGGCGCAGTCTCGGCCCCGCAATCCACCTACGACTTTCCCGGCGCGACCTGCATCAGCGTGAACGAGGAGATCGCGCACGGCATCCCCGGCACGCGTGTGATCGCGGCGGGCGACCTGGTGAACATCGACGTCTCGGCCTCGAAGGACGGGTACTTCGCGGACACCGGTGCGACCTTCCGGGTGCCGCCGGTGCGTCCCGCGCTGGACCGGCTTTGCCGGGACGGGTGGCGCGCGATGCAGATCGGCATCGCACAGGTCCGGAACGGCCGCCCGCTGGCCGGCATCGGTGCCGCCATCGGCAAGTTCGCGCAGGCGCGGAATTACACGCTGATCCGCAACCTCGCCAGTCACGGCACGGGCCGCGCGCTGCACGAGTACCCCGCCGAGATCGCGACATGGCCCAACCGGCGCGACCGGCGCCGGATCGACCGGGGGCTCGTCCTGACGGTGGAGCCGTTCCTGTCCACCGGCGGGCTCTGGGCGACGGACGGAACGGACGGCTGGACGCTCTACAGCGAACCCCGCGCACCGGTCGTGCAGTACGAGCACACCGTCGTCGCGACGGACCGCGGCGCCATCGTGGTGACTCTGCCGGGCTGAAGCGGTCAGGGAAGCAGCTTGCCCGGGTTCATGATCCCCTGCGGATCCAGTGCCGCCTTGATCGCGCGCATCGTCTCCAGCGCCACCGGCGACTTGCGCCGCGCCATGGAGTTCAGCTTGAACGACCCGATCCCGTGCTCGGCCGAGAAGCTGCCGCGCATGTCGACCACGATGTCCTCGATCGCCTCGACCATGCGGTCCTGTTCCGCCTCGTCCAGGGTGCCCGGCCAGACGGTGTAATGGATGTTGCCGTCGCCCAGATGCGCCACGATCGACCGCCCCGCCCCCGGATCGACCCGCGCCAGCACCGCGTCGGCGCGGCTGATGAATTCGTCCATCCGGTCCACCTCGACCGCGACGTCGTTGGTGACGCGCGGGCTGCGGGTGCCCGCGACCTCCGCCGCCGCCTCGCGCCGGGCCCACATGACGCGGCGCTGCGCCTCGCTGCGCGCGACCACGGCGTCGACCAGAAGGCCCTCTTCGAAGAACCGCTCCAGGATCGCCTCGAACCGGGCGACGAGGGGCACCGCCCCGTCCGGCCCGGGGGTGCTGTCGCGCGGGACTGTGGAGCCCAGTTCCATCAGCACGTTGACCGGGTGGGGCGCGTCGAAGGGCATCCCGTGTTCGGGGTGCAGGCGGGCATAGGCCTTGACATAATCGCCGGGCATGAATTCGCAGGCCTCGACCGCTCCGCCGCTGTCTTCCTGCACCGCGTTCAGGATCGTCAGCGCGGCGGGCAGGTCGCGCGGGGCAAGCATCGCGGTGGCATGGGCGCACGGTTTCGGCACCAGCTTGAGCACGGCGGCGGTGATGATGCCCAGCGTGCCCTCCGCCCCGATCAGCAGGTGGCGCAGGTCGTAGCCCGAGTTGTTCTTGTGCAGGCCGGTCATCAGGTCCAGCACCTCGCCCGAGGGCAGCACCGCCTCGATCCCCAGCACAAGGTCGCGGGTGTTGCCGTAGCGCAGGACGTTCGAACCGCCGGCGTTGGTCGACAGGAACCCGCCCACCATGCACGAGCCGCGCGCGCCGAAGGTCAGCGGAAAGCTCAGCCCGCGCGCCTCCACCGTCTCGTGCAGCTTCGTCAGGATCACCCCCGCCTCCACCGTGACGGTGCGCGCTTCCTCCCGGATCTCGCGAACGCGGTTCATCCGGTCGAGCGAGATCACCAGCGCGCCGCCCGCGGCGGTCGCGCCGGTCAGCCCGGTCAGCCCGCCCGCCGGCACGACGGCGCGCCCGGCCGCCGCGGCCCAGCGTATCAGCGCCGCGACCTCGGCCGTCGAGGCGGGGCGTGCCACGGCGAAGGGGGCGGCCTGCACCTTGCCGGTCGCGTCCACGGCCCAGGGCGCTGCGGCGTCCCCGGTCAGCAGGTATCTGTCACCGACGATGGCGCGGATGTCGTCCAGCACGTGCTCCTCCCCTTGCTCGTCCGGCCTTGATGCAGCGAAGCGGGGCGGCGGACAAGGGGCACGGGATCAGCAGGACGGTTCCTCCACATTCAGGTAACAGCTGGCTGGCGTGGCACGGCTGGTGAAGTTCGGCTGGCGCGGATGCAGGAAGAACAGGTGCAGCACCGGAGAGCTGCGCGTGCTGCCGTCAGCGAAGCTCGCCTCGATCTGCATCCGGTGCCACGAAGTCTGTTTCGACCAGAGCGCCAGCCCGGTCAGCACCCGGTTCACGTTGGGATTGCCCCGGACCGGGATGTTGACGCTGTAGCCGCCCGTGTCGGGCCGCAGCTCGACATGCTGGAACCGCGGCGCCTCGGCGTTCAGCGCGCCACCGTCGCCGCATTCCGCCAGCGGCGCCGGCGTTTCGATCTTGAGCAGCGGGATATCCGCCTGGAACCATTGCTGCGAGGTCTGCGGCGCCCCCGCCGCGTCGGTCCAGCCATAGGTGATCTGGCCCTGCAGGCGGGTGCGCAGATCGTCCCAGCCGTTCACCCACGGCCCCACCTGGCCGAAAGCGACCTGCGCCTTCAGGTCCGCCCGGCACTGGTCCAGCAGGTCCGGCGAGGGGCAGGTGAACCGCTCGGTCTCCAACCGGTCGACATCCACCCCGGCGCCCGCCAGCAGCGCCCGCAGGTCGATGTCGGCGCCTTCGGAGAAGGCAGGCATCGGCAGTTCGAACCAGCCCGAGCCCGGTTCCTGCCCCAGCGGGGTGTCGGGGTTGTAGAAGGTCGGATCGACGAAACGCACCTGCGCCGTTGCGCTGTCCACCGCGCCCCAGCCGTGGTTCTCCAGCGAAAAACCGGGGCGGAAGCCGACGCAGCCGAAATGCTCGGACACCCGCAGCATCGGCTGCAGATGCGGCGCGGCCTCGCTCACCACGAGGTCTAGGGACGACAGCCGTTCGCGGCTGCCGTCGTTGGTTGTCATGTCCATCACGAGGTAGGCCCGGCTTTCGTCCCAGTCGGCCTGCGTGGCGCCCGCGAGCGTGTAGTCGAACTCGGACAGCCAACCGGTGCCGTTCCACATGTTCTGGGCGTCGCTCTCCTTCGGGAAGATGAAGATCTGCCCGTCGGAGGGTTCGCTGACGTATTGCATCGAGAGGTATTCGCTGACCCGCATGTCGATGCCGAGCGCCATCGACACATTCGAGGCCGCGTCGCCGCCCTGCGCGGGCAGCAAGCCGCCAACCAGGGGGTCGGGCACGTCGGGCCGCGCGCTTTCGATGAGGCGACCCATGTCGTGGCGCACCGCGTAGCGCAAGCCGCCGGGTTCGGTGATCTCTCCCGCCCCGTGGCGCCGGCCTGCCACGAAGCCGCCCTCGTAGACAGTGCCATCGCGCCCGCGCCAGACGCCCAGCCCCTCGGGCACGTCGTTCACGAATTCGCCCGCGTAGCTGTTGCCTTCGGCGTCCCTGCTCTCGCCCGGCCCCTCCAGCAGCCCCGCGACCCAGTGGCCGCGTTTCTCGGCCCCGTCGCGGTAGGTCAGCACGCCCCGCCCCTCGAACCGCCCGGCCCTGACCCCGCCCTCGTAACGGTGATGCAGGGCGCGCGGGTCGTAATCGGCCAGCCCCTCGATCCGCCACGTCAGGATGCCCTGCCCGGTCGCGAAGCCGTCGGCGTCCACCCCGGGCCAGTTGCCCGGCGCCGGGTCCCAGCGGAAATCCAGCGTCAGCTCCGGATGCGGGTCGATCACGCGGACGGTGCGGCGCACGACCTCTCCGGCGGCGGCGTCGTAAAGCACATGCAGCCGTTCCTGCACCGCCCCCTGCGGGGAGGCGCCAAGCGGCGCGGCAAGCATGTGGGTGAGAAGAAAAGCGGGGAGGATCAGGCGGCGCGTCATCGGAAACCTCTTGTGTGCAATGCCCCGATCTTGGCCCGCAGTCCGCAGACTGGCAAGAATTTCAGTTTCCGCGCGCGATCTCGTAGAGCGGCGGCAGCGGGATCTGCCGCAGGAAGAGCGTGCCCTGCGGGAAGGTCCGCACCTCGACCACCGCGCCGGACGCTTCGGGCGGGCGCTGGTCGAACAGGAAATTGCCCAGCGAGTGGAAGACGATCGTGTCGCCCCCGTTCACCACCGCACCACCATCGCCCGCCGCGTGGGGATGGGCGCCGACCACCGCCACGACCCCTCGCCGCGACATCGCCAGCGTCAGGTCGCGTTCCCGGTCCGAGGGCGCCGTCAGCCATTCCCGGCCCCAATGGACGTAGGCCACCACCGGCAGGCCCGGGTCTGCCGAGATCAGCGTGTCGAGGTCGGCCGATTGCAGCCGCGCCTCTGGCGGGCGGGCGGTCCCGTCGAGATCGGTCAGCGGAACGAGGCGCAGGCCCGGCAGGTCCAGTGCAGTGCCGGGCCCGGCGTAGGGGATCCCTGACGCGGTGAGGGCCGCACGCGTTTCCGCCCGGCCCGAGGCGCCGAGGTCGTTCGTGTGGTTGTTGGCAAGGCCGAAGCCCGCCACGTTCAGCCGCCGCGCCATCTGCACGGCGAGGGCGGCGGGCATCCCGAGCGTCAGGTGCTCCAGCGTGGCGGGCACCTCGGGCAGCAGCACGCCTTCGAGGTTCAGCACCAGCGGCAGCCCCCGCGTCGCGCTCTGTGCGGCGGTGGCGACACGATCGGCGGTCAGGTCGTCGCTGAGCAGGCCGGTCAGCCGCCGACCGACGAAGAAGTCCCCGCCCAACATGTAGACCGGCGCGCCATCCGGCGCCGGCCCCGGATCGGCCCCAGGCCGCTGGTAGAGCGCGACCAGGTAGCTGGTGGTTTCGGGCAGGAAGCCCGCCTGCCCCTCCTGCTGGTTGCGGTTGGCGATCACCACCGGCGCCGCCTCCCGCTCGGCCATCAAGCGGGTGGTGACGTAGAACGCGCCGAGGCTGTCGACGTGATCCGGCTGCCTGAGCGCCGCGATTCCGTGGAGATCGCCCGCCGCCATCAGGTTCAGCACCTGCTGGTCGCGCTGGCGGGCCGCGTGGTGCGGCAGGTAGTGCGAAAAGTCCGTCGCCTGCACCAGCAGGGTCTCGGCGTCCACCAGTGGCGACAGCGCCGCCACCGCCGCGTCCCATTCCCGCCGCTGAGAGCCCAGCCCGATGACCAGCGGCAGGACCGGCACGCCGGGGTAAAGTCTTGCCAGAAACGGCAGGACCGCGCGCAGCCCGTGTTCGCGGTCGAACAGGCAGGTCTCCTCGGCGAAGCCGCTTTCGATCAGCCGCGCGGCGTCGGGGTCGCCGGGCACGGGCCCCAGCAGCGTGTCGAAGCCGCGCGACGTGGTACCGAAATGCGTCGTCAGGCGCGCGAAGTGGTCCGGGAAGAGCACCACGATCCGCTTCGGCGCACCGCCCGCCCGGCGGAGGCCGGTGGCGATCAGGTCCGGCACCTCGAGGTGATGCGGAACCGTCACCGCCAGCACCGGATCGGGCGCCGGGGCCATTTCGCGCGTGGCCGACAGCGCGTCCTCGAACAAGGCGCGGTCGCTGTAGAAGGCCGGGAACGGCGCGTCTCCCTCGGGGCAGCCCGCCAGCGCCCGCCCCGTCAGCAGGACCCAGATCAGCGCCGCGCGGATCACGGCTGCGCCAGCAGGAAGTTGGAGGTCTCCAGCAGGGAATAGAACGGCTCCTGCCGCGAGTCCGACAGGCGCATCACCTCGCGGTAGACGTAATCCGCGAGGCCCAGCAGCCGCACCCCCTCGCCCTCGCGCGCCGCCTTGCCGCGCAGCCCTTCCAGCAGCGCATAGGTGAAGATGCCGTGCCCCAGGTCCCGGCGTTCGGCGGCGGTGTTGTTGGCGGCGGTGGCCGAGAAGACGACGATCCGCGCATCGGCGGCGTCCTTTTCCAGCCGCGCGTTGAAGGCGCCGGCGGCGTGGCAGGTGTCGATCAGCAGGATACGGCGGCCGAGCGCGTAGCCCAGTTCCTCCTGCAGGATCTGCCAGTCGAAGAGCGACCGCGTCCGCCACTCCCCGCCGCGCTGCTCGGCATCGGCGGGCAGGAGGTAGTAATCCTCGTCGATGTTCAGCCCGTGGCCCGCGACGAAGACGACGGTGGTGTCCTCCGGCCCGGGTTTCGCAAGGAAATCGACAAGTTCGTCCTCCACCAGCCGCCCCTCGGGCGGCAGCACCGCGTCGGCGGGGGCGACGACTGAGAGCCTCTGCGTCAGCCGGTCCGAGGCGGAAAGCCGGCCGGGGCTGAGCATGACCAGCGTTTCGATCCCGGTGTGCAGCTGCCCCGTGGTCTCCGCCAGCGTGGCGAGGATCTGCACCGCGTCGTCGACCGGATAGGCCAGATCGCAGGGCCCGCCGTTGCAGGCGTCCGGCAGATCCGGGTAATCCGCCACCCCGATCACGGCGACGTACAGCTTGCCCAGTTTCTCCGTCGCGCGCTGCACCCGGGACGACAGCGCGATCGCGGAGCGTTCGGTGACATAGCCGTAATCGTCCTCTCCGGTCACGCTGATGGCGTTCTCGCCGGGCGACAGCGGCACCTGGTAGAGCTTGCGCCCCTGCCCGGTCGGGTCCGGGTAGGGCAGCGGCGGGACCCGGCGGTCGTTGACGAGGATGGAGTAACCCCACGCCTCGACCTCCTCGAGGTCCGCGCCGGTGATCTCCAGCACGACGGCACCGTCGGGCGCGTCGATCTCCTCGGCCAGCCGGAGGTCGAAGTCCGGCGGCGCGCGGGTCAGGAGTTCGTCCAGCTCCGCGTCGGTGCCGCGCAGATCCAGCGCCGCCTGGGCGGGGTCGCCCGTCAGGATCGCGCGGCGGACGATCTCGGGCGAATGCAGGTGGCGCTTGAGTTCGCTGGCCCGGATGTAGCGGGCGGCGTCGTTCCGGCCGCGGTTGACGCGCCAGCCGACCATGCGGTCGCCGTCGGGGGAGGTGTGGAAATACCCCTGCGGCGTCCAGACGATCCAGTCGCCGTCCGAGATGAAGAACCGCGCGATCTCGGCCCGGGTGGCGAGGTTCCACAGGATCATCGTCTGGTCCGCGCTCGCGGAGAGCAGCCGCCCCGCCGCTTCGGCGGCGGCGAGGGCGAGGATGTCGCCGGTGTGGCCTTTGAATTCGCCCGCGAAGGCGCCGTCGGGCGTGTAGGCCAGCAGCTGACCGTTCCCGCCGCCCGAGATCACCTCGCCCGCCGCCAGCGTCGCGGCGCTGTGATAATAGCCGTCGGTCCCGCCCCGGCGCAGGCTGGCGCCGCCGCCGGGGCTCGTGACGGTCAGCGTGTCGCCCTCGAACCCGCCGCCCGGCGCGGTGGTGACGTCAAGGCGCAGGCCCTCCGCCGCCAGCGCCGCGCGCACCGCGCCGGTGGTGGCGCCGGGGCCCGGGGGGCCGAAGCCCTGCAGGCCCGAGGGCAGGTCCATTCGCGCGGTCAGCGGGGCCAGCACCTCGGGGCAGACGGGACGCTGCGGACAGGGGTCGGCCCGGCCCCACGCGATCCACGCGGCGTCCGGCGCGATCCCGGCGGCGGTCACCGGCGCGCCGGCCCCCGAGAACACCCGGCTCGCCGTCTGCGCACCCGCCCGCCAGAGGTGCAGCGCCGGATTGCGCCCGCCCGCGGTCAGGATACCGCCCCCCGGCAGGGCCAGCGCGGCGGTGACCACCCCGTCATGCGCCGTGTAGAACGCCTCGGGCGCGGCGGCACCGGGCTGCCAGACCTCCGCCTCATGCACCCCCGCGCAACGGTAGGCGCAGCCGACGACCACCTGGCCCTCCGCCGTGAAGGCCAGCGCATCGGCACGGAAGGGACGGTCGGGCAGCCGGGCCAGCACCGCGCCGCCAAGGCTTTCACGGATCTCCACCCGACCGTCCGAGCCCGAGAGCGCGAAGCGCGTGCCGTCGGGGCTGACGGCCAGCCCGGTGACCATGATGTCCCAGAGCGGCTCGCCCTCGGGCGGCTCGATCTCGGCCCCGGAGACCGCGTCGAACATCCGCAGCCCGTAATCCGTGGTCGCCGCCAGCAGCCGCGTGCCGCCCGCCGCGTAGGCCAGCCGCAAGACCCGGCTGGCCAAGCTGTCGAGCGGGGCCAGCGGCTCGGGCGTGTCGGTGAAGGGCGCGCGCCAGCGCAGCACCACCCCGCCCTGCCCCGCGACGGCAAGCTCGTCCGTCTCGGGCGCATAGGCGAGATCGTCGACCACGTAGCGGTGGCCCGTCAGCACGCGCACCACTTCGCGCGTGCGGGTGTCGAAGATGCGGACGTCGCCGAAGGGTTCGCTGACCGACAGGTGGGGGCCGAAATACCCCGCCGCCGCCGCATAGCGCCCGTCGGGCGACAGCGCCACGGCGTTCACTGCCCCGTCGTTGCCCGGCCCGGCATAGCCGCGCAGCACGACCGGGGGCGCGGCGCCCGAGAGGTCCCAGACGCGCACTGTCTTGTCCGCGGAGGCGGAGGCGACGAACCGGCCCGCCGCATCGGCGGAGAGGTCGCGGATCGCCGAGCGGTGGCCGCCGGTGTCCAGTTCCAGCATCACCTCCGGCGTCTCCTGCGCACAGGCGGCGGTGGCCAGGGCGGTCACCAGCGCGGCGAGGGGAAGGAGACGGGCGAGGAACAAGCGGACCTCCGGAGCGTATGCCGGGGGAGGATCGGAAAATCCGTGGCGTCTGTAAATGGCGACGTCAGCGAAGGGGCCCACGGCCAGCCGCGGGCGTCGCCTCAGAACTCCACTTCCAGTTCGACCACCTCGTCCGGTTCGGCCAGCGCGGCTTCGGTCCATTCCTTCATCGGCGCCCAGTCGAAGACCGTGTCGCAATAAGCCTGCAGGGGCTTCTCCAACTCCACCGCATAGGTCCGGAACCGGGTGCAGACCGGCGCCCACATGGCATCCGCTATTGTGGGTTCGCCGAACAGGAAGGGGCCGCCGTAGATGGTCAGGCACTCGGTCCAGATTTCCTTGACCCGCGCGACGTCGGGCCGCGCGCCGGAGAAGATCTTGAACGACCCGTGCCGCGCCTTGAGGTTCATCGGCAGCGCAGAGCGGAGGTTGTAGAAGCCTGAATGGATCTCGCCCGAAACCGCGCGGCAATGGGCCCGGGCGCGGATGTCGTCGGGGTAGAGCCCGGCCTTCGGCATGATCTCGTTCAGGTAGCCCGCGATCGCCAGCGTGTCCCAGACCTCCACCCCGTCGTGGCTGAGCCGCGGCACCCGGACGGAGGGGGCCAGCAGCAGGAGTTCCTGCCGGTTTGCGGGGTCGTCGGGATCGACCACCTTCTCCTCGAATTCCAGCCCCGCCATCTTGCAGAGCAGCCAGCCCCGCAGCGACCACGAGGAATAGTTCTTCGATGAAATGGTCAGCGTTGCCTTCGCCATGGTCACACCTTTCGGCTTTGATGCTGCGCTGCTGATAATTTTGTCGCACCGCGGCAGGCGATTCACTAGCATTTTCGGCAGGGACAGGGGCGAGAGGCCGCAGTGCTCTACGAAATGTATCAATTTCAGGACGATATGATCGCGCCGATGCGCCGACTTGCGCGCGGGGCAAAGCTGGACGGTTCACCCTTCGCCCAGTTCCTGCACGGTGCCGCCCGGCCCTATGACGCGGTGATGGAGATGATCTCGCGCTTTCGTCTGACGCATGAACGGCCGGATTTCTGCATCCGCCGGGTGCCTGTCGGAAACCGCGAGGTCGCGGTGACCGAGGAGGTCGCGCTGGACCTGCCCTATGGCCGGCTGCTGCATTTCGCCAAGGACATCGAGACGCCCCAGCCCAAGGTGCTGATCGTCGCGCCGCTCTCCGGCCATTTCGCAACGCTGCTGCGCGGCACGGTCGAGGTCATGCTGCGCGACCACGACGTCTATATCACCGACTGGGTGAACGCCCGCGACGTGCCGGTCGCGGCGGGGCCCTTCGGCGTCGAGGATTACGTGGAATACCTGATCCGCTTTCTCGAGGTGCTGGGGCCGGCCAACAACATCCTAGCCGTTTGCCAGCCCTGCGTGCAGGCGCTGATCGCCGTGTCGGTCATGTCGCAGCAGGCGCATCCCTGCACGCCTCGGACAATGACGCTGATGGCCGGGCCGATCGACGTGCGCGAAAGCCCGACCGAGGTGAACGACCTCGCCTTCGACAACGAACTGGGCTGGTTCGAGCGCAACGTGATCGCCACCGTGCCGAACCGGTTCCCCGGGCGCGGGCGCAGGGTTTACCCGGGCTTCGTGCAACTGATCAGCTTCATGATGATGAACATGGACCGGCACCAGTCGCAGCATCAGAAGCTCTACCGCCACCTCGCCCGCGGCGAGACGGCCGAGGCCGAGCGGATCATTGAGTTCTACGACGAATACTTCGCCGTTCTGGACCTGACCGCGGAATTCTACCTCGAGACCATCGACCGGATCTTCCAAAAGGCGGAGCTGGCGAAAGGCGAATTCACCTACCGGGGCGATCCCGTCGATCCCGCCGCGATCCGCAAGACCGCGCTCCTGACGGTCGAAGGCGGACGCGACGACATCTGCGCGCTCGGCCAGACCACGGCGGCGCATGACCTCTGCGCCTCGCTCCGGCCGCACCTGAAGCGGCACCATCTACAGGCGAATGTCGGCCATTACGGCGTCTTCAACGGCAAGAGGTGGGAACGCGAGATCTATCCGGTGGTGCGGAACATGATCCTCGCCATGGAATAGGCGCCCGGCAGGGGGGCCGGCCGCGGCGACTTTCGGGGTGTGTCCGGCGAACGATTCGGGCATCCTGTCGCCATGAGCCTCGTTCTGCGGCAAATCTGCCTCGTCTCGCGCGACGTCGCCCCGGTGGTGCGGACGCTGCGCGACGTCTTCGGGCTGGCGCCGGTGTATGTCGACGAGGCGGTCGGCACCTACGGGCTGGAGAACACGCTGCTCGGCGTCGGCGCACAGTTTCTCGAGGTGGTGGCGCCGGTGCGGCCCGGGACCGCGGCGGGGCGGTACCTGGACCGGATGGGCGGGGATTCGGGCTACATGGTGATCTGCCAGGCCGACACCCGCGCCACGCAGGAGGAAATTCGCGCCAACGCCGCCGCGCAGGGCGTGCGGGTGGCGGAGGAACGCGACGCGGGCAGCTACCGGATGATGCAGCTTCACCCGGGCGACATGGGCGCGTCCTTCCTGTCGGTCCCGTGGGTCGAGGGCGGGGATGCCGAGGGGACATGGCCCTTCGCGGGGGTCGACGGCTGGCGGGAGAAGGTGACCGACGATCTGGTGACCGCGATCACGGCGGCGGAGCTGCGATCGACCGATCCGGACCGGCTGGCGGCGCATTGGGGCGCGGTGGCGGGCCTGCCGGTGGAAACCGTGGGCTGCCTGCCCACGATCCGCCTGCGCAACGCGACGCTCCGCTTTGCGGAAACTCGCGATACCCATCCCGACTGCCTCGCCGGGCTGGACCTGTCGGTGCGGGACCGCCGCGCGATCCTCGACCGGGCGGAAGCCCTGGGCCTGCCGATCCGGAAGCAGGAGGTGGAGATCTGCGGCGTCCGCTTCGCCCTGACCGAAGCGGAGTGAGCCACAAGCGCGAAGCCGCGCGCCTGCCCCTTGCATAGCCGCCGGATCTGCGGCCTCCTCTGACCCGAACAGGAGGAGGACACGAGATGGACCGCGACACCTACGACAAGGGCATGAAGATCCGCCGCGAGACTTTGGGCGACGCCTATGTGGACAAGGCGATGGCGGGGGTGGACGACTTCACCCGTGAGTTGCAGGAGATGGTGACGACCTATTGCTGGGGCGAGGTCTGGAGCCGCGAAGGGCTGGACCGCCGGACCCGTTCGATCATCAACATCGCGATGATCTCGATCCTGAACCGGCAGACCGAGTTGGGCGCGCATGTGCGCGGCGCGCTCAACAACGGCGTCACTCGGGACGAAATCAAGGAGGTGCTGCTTCAGGTCGGCATCTACGGCGGGGTGCCCGCGATGGTCGACAGCTTCCGCACCGCCAAGGCCGTGCTCGCCGACATAGACGGCGAGGGGGAATGACCCCTCTCGGCTTCGTCGGCATCGGGACGATGGGCGCCCCGATGGTCGGCTGCCTCGTGGCCGGGGGCCATGCGCCGGTGCTGCTGGATGCCGATGCCGATGCGGCGCGGCGGGTGGCCGAGCGCCATGGGCTGACGGTCGCGCCGGACGCGGCGACGCTGGGGCGGAACTGCGCGACCGTCGTGCTGATGCTGCCGGACTCGTCCGTGGTGCGCGAGGTCTGCCTCGGCCCCGCCGGGCTGGCGGAGGGGATGAGGGGCGGCACCATCGTCGACATGTCCTCTTCCGATCCGGTCCAGACGAAGCAGTTAGGCGCCGAGTTGGCGGCGCGGGGGATCACCCTGGTGGACGCCCCGGTCTCCGGCGGAGTCCGCAAGGCGCGGGACGGGACACTGGCGATCATGCTGGGCGGCAACGACGCGGACACGATGACCGCGGTGGAGCCGATGCTCTCCGCCCTGGGCCGCGTCTTCCGCGCCGGGCCGCTGGCGGCGGGGCACGCGACCAAGGCGCTCAACAACTATGTTTCGGCGGCGGGGCTGATGGCGGCCTGCGAGGCGGTGATCGTGGGGCGGGACTTCGGCCTGGACCCCGCCCGGCTGACCGAGATCATCAACGCCTCCACCGGGCGGAACAATTCGACCGAGAACAAGATGGCGCAGTTCATCCTGTCCGGCGCCTACCGCGACGCGGGATTCGCGATGTCCCTGATGGCGAAGGACGTGGGCCTTGCCGCCGCCCTGGGGGCGCACACCGGGCACGACCTGCCGGGGCTCGCCGCCGTTTCGGCGGTCTGGGCCGAGGCCGCGCGCCATCTCGGGCCCGGCAGCGACCACACGGAGGTGATGCGCTTTCTCGAAAACTTGGACGGCGCGGCCGGAGACGGCTAGCCTGCGGCGGGGAGGACGCGCGATGGTGGAGGAATACGAGGTCTATGCGGTGCAATACGGCACGCTGGCGGAGCGTCGGTCGGCCGAGAATTACCTCGGCCCCGACCCGCACGACAACGCGCCGATGCCGCTGCACTACTACGTCTGGCTGATCCGGAACGCCGACCGCGTGATCCTTGTGGATACGGGGTTCAACGCCGACCGGGCGGCGCGACGGGGCCGTCGGATCGACCGCAACCCGATCGAGGCGCTGGCGGCGCTGGACGTGGCGCCCGAGGACGTCGACACGGCGATTATCACCCATCTGCACTACGACCACGCCGGCAACATGGACCTGCTGCCGAACGCCCGCTTCGTGCTGCAGGAGGCCGAGATGGGCTTCGCCACCGGCCGCCATATGCGCCACGCGCTGATCCGGCATCCGTTCGAACTGGCCGACGTGCAGCTCATGGTCGCGCTGAACTATGCCGAGCGGGTGGAGTGGGTGAACGGCGATGCCGAGATCGCGCCGGGCGTCTGCGTCCACCACCTGCCCGGTCATTCGCTGGGGCTGCAGGCGGTGACGGTGGAGACGCGGGCGGGGCGGCTCTGCCTCGCTTCGGACGTGGCGCATTTCTACGACAACATCGCCCGCGGCCAGCCCTTTCCGATCACCGCCCATGTCACCGGCCAGCTTGACGGGCAGGAGGCGGTGAAGCGGCTGGCGGGGCGGCCCGAGCTGCTGATCCCCGGGCACGATCCTAAGGTGAACGAGCTGTTCCGGCCGATCCCGGGCGACGCGCTGATCTTCGACCTGACCCGCCCGCGCTGACCTCAGGCTTCCGCCGAGGCGCGGATGATCGTCTTGCCGAGGTTCCCGCCCTGCATCATGTCGATATAGGCGGCGGGGGCATTCTCGAACCCGTCGCGGATGTCCTCGCGGTAGTGGATCTTCCCCTCGGCGTACCAGCGGGAGACGTCGGCGAGGAAGGTGTCGAAGTGGCTGTCCACGAAGTCGCCGACGAAATGCTCGTGCACGGTGACGTTCCGCGCGGCGCGCAGTTCGGCCGAGCGGGCCAGCAGCGCTTCCTTGCCCTTGGCCGACGACCCTTCCGGCCGCTCGCCGATCAGCCCGCAGATCGTCATCCGGGCGTTGCGGTTGAAGAGCGCGGCGGTGGCGTCGAAGAGCTTGCCGCCGACGTTCTCGAAATACACGTCCACACCGTCCGGGCAGGCGGCGGCGAGGTCCTCGGCCAAGGTCGGTCCGCGGTGCGAGACGGCCGCGTCATAGCCCAGCTCCTCCCGCGCGACGCGCATCTTTTCGGGGGTCGAGACGATGCCGACAACCCGGCAGCCCCGGATTTTCGCCAGTTGTCCCACGATCTGCCCCACCCCGCCCGTCGCGGCCGAGACGACCACCGTTTCGCCCGGCTGCGGCCGGCCCTGCACCAGCAGCCCGGCATAGGCGGTCAGCCCGTTCATCCCGAGCACGCCGAGCGCCAGTGAGGGGCGGCCCTGCGTCGGATCGAGCCGGCGGGTCTTCATGTAGGCATGCTCCGGCACGCCCTCACCGATCAGCCCGTACTCCGCCCAGCCGTTCAGGCAGTGCACGAAATCGCCGGACTGCCATTCGGGACTGTTCGAGACCTCGATCTGCGCCACCGTCCGGGCGTGCAGCACATCACCCGGCTTCTCCAGCCCGCGCGCCTTGTAGCCCCATTGGTAAGGATCGAGCGAGATGTAGACCGTCCGCGCCAGCGCCTGCTCCGGGCCGGGGACGGGCACGGGGGACTCCCGGAGGGCGAAGTTGGCGGCGGTCGGCATCCGCTCGATCGGCGCGTCGGCGAGGATCCACTGGCGGTTGGTCATGCTGGCCTCGGGGCGAGGTGGGAAGGGCGCGCCCTTCACGGGGGAGAGGTGAGCGGCGTACCGGAATACCTTCAACTGAGGGTGTCAGCCGCGAAGGCGCGAGGCACCGGACGGGTGCCGCCCGGCGTCCCGCCGGGCGAGACCTGTTTCATGCCCGGTTCAACCCGCCTTCCGCTTCTCCGTCCCGGCGGTCTTGAGCCCGCCGAGGTCGAGATCGACAAAGGACCCGCCCTCCGCCGCCAGCTTCTTCAGCGTCTCCGCCGGGGCGAAATCCGGATCCTCGGCGCCCAGCTTCTCCATCCGGGCCAGCACGGCCTTGGGGCCCACCATGTCGCCGTAGTACATCGGCCCGCCCTTGTCCTGCGGCCAGCCGTAGCCGTTGATCCAGATGACGTCGATGTCCGAGGGGCGCTGCGCCTTGTTGTCCTCGAGGATCTTCACCGCCTCGTTGATCATCGGATAGATCAGGCTTTCCGTGATCTCCTCCTTCGACATGGTCGAGGGCTCGGCCCCCGTCACGTCGCGGATCACCGTCTCGGTCACCTCGGACGGCTTGCGGTTCCGCGCCTCGTCGTAGTCGTAATAGCCCGCGCCGGTCTTCTGCCCGCGGCGGTCCATCTCGCACAGCGCGTCGCGGATCGGGTTCGCGGTCTTCGCGCCCTTCGACCAGCCGATGTCGAGGCCCGCGAGGTCGGACATCTGGTAGGGCCCCATCTTGAAGCCGAACTCGTTGATCGCGGCGTCGATGTCCCAGGGCATCACGCCCTTGTAGAGCAGCTTGTTCGCCTGCACCTGTCGCGCGCGCAGGATGCGGTTGCCGACGAAGCCGGGGCAGACGCCCGCCATCACCGCGACCTTGTTAATCTTCTTCGCCACCTCCATCGAAGTCGCCACCACGTCGTCGGCCGTGTGATCCGCGCGCACGACCTCGAGCAGCTTCATCACGTTGGCGGGGCTGAAGAAGTGCAGGCCGATCACGTCTTCGGGCCGCTTCGTCACGCCCGCGATCTCGTCGATGTCGAGGCCGGAGGAGTTGGTCGCGAGGATCGCGCCGTCCTTGCAGATCGCGTCAAGCTTGGTGAAGACCTCGCGCTTGATGCCCATGTCCTCGAACACCGCCTCGATCACCAGGTCGCAGTCCGCCAGATCCTCCATCTTCAGCGTCGGCGTCATCCGCCCCATCCGCGCCTCGACCTCGTCCTGCGGGAAGCGGCCCTTGTCGGCGCTGCGCTGGTAATTGCCGCGCATCACCTCGAAGCCGCGGTCCAGCGCCTCCTGCTTCGTCTCCACGATGGTCACCGGGATCCCGGCGGTGGCGAAGTTCATCGCGATCCCGCCGCCCATCGTGCCCGCGCCGATGATGCCGACCGACCGCACCGGCCGCGTCTGCGTGCCGGGGGCGAGGTCGTCGACCTGCCACGCCAGCTTGCCGGATTCTCCGAGGTAATCGGCCACGTCCATGCCGGACTGCACTTTGGTCATCTGTGAACTCCTGAACCCTGCGGCGCCGCCCCTCCGCGCCGCTCAGGCGGATGCGGGGCGCGGGCCCTCTCCTCGCGCGCCGGAGGCTCCGGCGCGGTTGCGCGGGACGTTAGAAACGCGGCCCCCGAGGGTCAAGCGAGGGGGCCGCGCTGTTCACATATCGGGGGGCGCACGCGATCACTCCGCCGCGGCGGCCATCCTGCGATTGAACCGGACAGAGGACCAGAGCGCGATGCCGATCAGCGCCGCGCCGCCCAGTCCGGTGATGACCTCGGGGATGTGCACCAGCGTCTGGGTGTACATGATGACCGACAGCACGAGGATCGCGTAGAACGCGCCGTGTTCGAGGAACTGGTACTGCGTCAGCGTGCCCTTCTCGACCAGCATGATGGTCATCGAGCGGACATACATCGCGCCGACGCCCAATCCGATGGCGATCACGTAGAGGTTCTGCGACAGCGCGAAGGCCCCGATCACCCCGTCGAAGCTGAACGAGGCGTCCAGCACCTCGAGATACAGGAACGCCCCCAGCCCGCCCTGCGCCGCGCCCTTCAGCGCCTGCTGCTTGCGGTCCAGAACGCCGCCCAGCACCTCGACCAGCAGGAAGGTCAGCAGACCCCAGACACCGGCGCGCAGGAATGTGGCGGCGTCGGCCGCAGGCTGCAGCCGGGAGAACAGGATCAGGAAGACCAGCACCACCGCCACCTCGATCCCCCGGATCGAGGCATAGCGCACCGCCCATGCCTCAAGCCGCCGGATCCAGTGGACGTCCTTCTCGTGGTCGAAGAAGAAGTTCAGCGCCACCATCGTCAGGAAGGTGCCCCCGAAGGCCGCGATCGGCAGATGCGCATCATGCATGATCTCGGCATAGCGCTCCGGGTTCGAACCGGCGAGGACCAGCGCCTCGATCGGTCCGATCTTGGCGGCGATGACGACGATCAGCACCGGAAAGACGATCCGCATCCCGAAAACGGCGATCAGGATCCCCCATGTCAGGAATCGCTGCTGCCATTCCGGCGTCATCGTCTTGAGCTTGTTGGCGTTGACGATGGCGTTGTCGAAGCTGAGCGAGATCTCGAGCACCGAAAGCACGGCCACGATGAAGAGGATCGACAGCGTTCCCGGCACCGTGCCGGTCATCGCCCAGCCCAGCCAACCGCCGAGGATCAGCCCCGCGAAGGTAAAGAGGAAGGCCCACCGGAAGTAGGCGATCGTGGATTTCTGCGTGGTCGCGGTCATCGCCGCCCCCCCACGCAATCCGATTGCGACGGCCCCGAGCCGCAACACACAAAGTCAGTCATGTCCATCAACCGTTGGCGGCTTGATCCGAGTGCTGCGCCGACATCGCAAGAGTGCCGCAAGACTCTTGCCAGAGGGGCCCGGTCGCCATCAGCCGCCTGCGCCCGTCGGGCTGCGGCTGCTGCTCCGGCAGATACCTAGTGCGATCGCGGGGCCGGTGCAAACGCTCTCTGCGGGAATTTCATTTCTGCGGCGGCGATGACAGCGGCAGTGTGGCCCGCTAAGGAAGGGGCGGGGCGGTGGCAGAGGGACCGGGACGTTGAAGATCGTGCAGTTCGGGCTGTGCTACAGCCCCAATCTCGGCGACGGGGTGATCGCCGATTGCCTCGCCCACGGGCTGACGGCCCGCCTGCCGGGGGCCGAGGTCGCGCATGTGGACATCTCGGGCCGTCAGGCGCGCGGCGCCCGGACAATCCGCAACCGGCGGCTGGTGCTCTCCATGCTGGAGCGCCTGCCCCGTCCGCTGCGCCACGCGCTGGCCCGGCGCAAGCTGAACGGGCTGATCGACCGGGTGCAGGACAGCTGGCGTGCCGCGGCGGCCGGGGCCGATCTGGCGGTGATCGGCGGCGGGCAGATCTTTTCGGACGCGAACCTCAACTTCCCGGTCAAGATCGGCCGCGCCGCAGGGATCCTTGCGGAACGGGGCACCCCGGTCGCGGTCCATGCTGTCGGGGTCTCGCGGAACTGGTCGGCGGAGGGCACCGCGCTCTTTGCACGGGTGCTGGAGTGCGATCTGCGGATGGTGGGCACGCGCGACGCGGGCTCGGCCACCGCCTGGGCGGCGCAGATGCCGGGCGGGCCCGCGCCGGTGCTGACCGCCGATCCCGGCCTGCTGGCCGCCGCCTGCTACGGCCCGCCGGACGCGCCGCCCGAAGGGGTCGGCCTCTGCGTCACCGACTTCGCGGTGCTGGGCCACCACGCCGACGGATCCATCGCGGGAGGCGGGCAGGATCCGGTGGGGTTCTATGCTGGACTCGCCGCAGCGCTGGCCGGAGCGGGCCACCGGGTCACGCTGTTCTGCAACGGTGCCGCCGAGGATGCCGCGCAGGTGGACCGGATCGCCCGCGCCCCCGCCCTGGCCGCGCTGCGGGCGGAGGGGCGGGTGAGGGTCGCGCCCGCCGCCGCCGATCCCGCGGGGCTTGCGCAGTTGATCGCCGGGTTCGAGGCGGTCGTCGCGCACCGGCTGCACGCCTGCATCGTCGCCTACAGCTACGGCCGCCCGGTCGTGGGGCTGGGCTGGGACCGCAAGCTCGAGGCGTTCTTCGAGATGGTGGGGTTGGCGGAAAACTTCTCGGCCGATCCGGCGATGGACGGCGCGGCCGTGGCCCGCATGGTGGCCGGGGCGCTTGAGCGCGGCATCGCGCCCGACGCCCACGCCGCCGCCATCGGCGCCGCGTGGGAGGGGATCGATGCCCTGGCCGCCTGCGTCACTCGGCCCGGGCCAGGGTGAGGCGGTAGAGGGTCACGTCCCCCCGCGCCGTGCCGCCCGGCCCGACCGACACCGCCAGCCGCTCTCCCGCCGCCAGCGCGATCCCGCGCCGGTCGAGGTCGAGCCGGTCGCTCACCTGCCACGCCTCGATCTCCACCCCATCCCGCAACAGGGTCACCCGCACCCCGTCCACGCTGCGCTCGGCCGGATCGATCCAGCCGGTCAGGTCGAGGCGCATCGCCTCGGGGGCGGTGAACTCCTGCACGATCTCCACCGGGAAATCGGCCGAACCGCCGGGCAGGAGGCTTTCCGGCAGCACCCGGACGGAGCGGTCCGAGGGCGTGCCGAGGTAGGGCGTCCACGGCTCGCCCTGCCGGTCCTGTCCGGGCATTGTCACCAGCGCCTGCCGCCCGTTCGGCGAGACCGCGGACGCCCGGAAGCCGTCGACGGTCGACGTATCGGCGCCCGCCTTAGGGTAGGGAAACTGGTGGTAGCTGTCCGCGACGATCCGCTGCGGGGCGAGGGTGAAGTCCTCCCCCGGCACCAATGGCCCGTCGCCGGTCAGGATCAGCGGCTCCGTCTCGCTCAGCCGGAAGGGCGGCGCCACCGCCGCGCCGGCAGGATCCAGAACCCGTACGCCCGGCGCCACCTCCAGCGTGCGCTCCGCACCCCAGAGGATCACTCCGACACCGCCGAACCGGCAGGCATAAGTGAAGGGGTCGGGCGAGATATCCTCGACCGCAACGCCCGCGAACCGCCCCTGCACGACGCGGTAGGCTTGGCCGGCGGGCGTCACGCCGAGGTCCGGCCCAATCAGCGGCACATACCCGTCGCCCCGCCTGTTCAGCGCGTACCAGACCGCGCGGGAGACGCCCGCCAGCGCCATCTGGCAATAGGACCGGACCAGCACCCCCGGCGCGGCCGCCGGATCCTGCGATCCGAACTCGGTGATCTCCACCGGCATCTCCGCCAGCGCGGGGTCGCGGCGCATCACGGCGATCTGACGGGCGAGGTGCTCGATCGGCGTCGAATAGGGGTGCAGCGCCAGCGCGTCCATATGCGCCGCCGCGCCGAGCGCCGTCAGCCGCCCGAGATAGCCCGTCGGGATCGAATGCACACCGCCGCCGATGATCCGCACGCCGGGCCGGACCGCCCGGACCTGCTCCGATACGGAGGCGAGCAGCGCGGCGTAGGCTTCGGCCCGGGCCTGCAGCGTATCCTCGCGCAACGGGCCCGAGACGAAGTTGGCGCTGTTGAATTCGTTGCCGACCTCGACCGCGTCGATGGCCGGGAACCTCAGCACGGTCTGCGCCGCGTGGGCCCCGAAGGCACGCACCGCGGCGGGACCGAGCGGCGTGTGGCCACCCTCATAGGCAGGATGCCCGTTGTTGACGGTCAGGCTCATCCGGGCGCCCGCGGGCTCCAGAAGGTCCGGATAGGTCGTGCGGTCGATCTCGAAGCGGTATAGGCCCGCCCCCTGCTCCACCAGATCCCAGTAAACCGCGTCGCGGAAATCGCGCACCGGCAGCTTCAGCGCGGCGGACAGCATGTTGCCCTGAAACCCCTGCCCGAGGTTCGAGGCGGCGGCGAGGGTGGGGCCCCGCAGCTCCAGCGCCTGCGCCGGCGTGGCAAGCGCCAGCAGGAGGGACAAGACGGGTATGGTACGCATGGCGGTCTCCGCGGCTACCGGGCCAACGGTGGCGCGCGCGGGGTGGAAGCTCAACCGCGATGTGGCGAATGTTTCGGGCCGGGCGACAGATCAGCCCCCGGCGACGATGCCGTTGCGCCGCAGGTGACGATAACCGGCGCCGCGCGGCGCGTCGGGCTTGACGCCGCCCCCCCGGATACCGCCAGAAAGACCCATGGAGATCGTGCCGAGTTCAATCCTCGCCCTGATCGCGATCCTCGGGCTGATGTTCAAGGGGCCCTATCGCGGCCTGTGGATATTCTTCGCCGTGACGCCGCTCGGCGCCGCGGCGGCCTTCAACCTGCCCGCGCTCGGCGGCGCGTCGATCCTGATCTCGGACCTCGCGGCGCTGACATTGCTGGGGCTGGTGCTGGTCCACAAGGGCGGCCCGGGGATGATCGCGGGCACGCTGCGCTACGGCCAGCCGGGATTCTGGCTGATGCTTCTGGGGGTCTACGCGATCTTCTCGGCCCTCTTCCTGCCGCGGATCTTCGCGGGCGAGACCGGGGTGTTCTCGCTTGCCCGGATCAACAACGAAACCGGCATCGTCGAGATCCCGCTGCGCCCGACCAGCGGCAATATCACCCAGCTCTTCCGCCTGTTCCTCGGCTTCGCGGCCTATCTCGCGCTGGCGACCGTGTTCCGAATCCGTCCCGACGCGCGGATGGTGGTGACCGCCGTGGCGGTGGCGACGGGGGTGAACGCGGCGCTCGGCTGGCTGGACGTGCTGAGCTTCGAGACCGGCGTCCCCCAGGTGCTCGACATGATCCGCAGTGCGAATTACGCGATCCTCTACGACGTGCGGATGATCGGGCTGAAGCGGATGATCGGCGGCTTCCCGGAGGCGTCGAGCTTCGGCTACTACACGCTGGGGCTGTTCGGGTTCTGGCTGCAGTACTGGCTGGGCACGCCGCGCTCCCGCCTCGCGGTCACGATGCTGGCGCTGACGGCTGTGGCGCTGGTGCATTCCACGTCCTCGGCGGCCTATGCGGCCACGCTGGTCTTCCTCGCGGTTCTGGGCGGGGTCGCCCTGTTCTCGAACCTGCGGATGCGGATGCAACGGCGCGGCACGATCATAGCGGTCAGCGCGGGCATGGCGGCGATCGCGGCAGCCTTCGCGATCTTCGTCGCCTACGAGACTGTGCGCTCGGTCGAACTGTTCATGGACCGCGCCATCTTCGACAAGCTGGGCGGCGCCTCGGGCGTGGAACGGATGAGTTGGAACGCCCAGGCGCTGCAGAACTTCGCCGACACGCTGGGGCTGGGCGCCGGTCTGGGCAGCGTGCGCGGGTCGAGTTGGCTGGTCGCGACGCTGGGCAGCCTCGGGGTGCTTGGGACGCTGTTCTACCTGCTCTTCGTCGGCACCGTGCTGGGCGGCCGGTCGGGCCGCCACGGCAATGACCAGCGGTCGGTGGTGATCCGATCACTCCGCGCCGCCTGCCTCGCGCTGCTGATCGGCGGCACCATGGCCGGGGCCACCCCGGACCTGGGCGTGAGCTTCTTCGCGCTGGCCGGTCTGGCGACGGGATTGGCACGCGGCGCGATTCTCCGCCGCCGCGAGGTCGAGGCGCAATCTGCGGTGCCATCGGGCCAAGCTGGCAACAATGTGAAGCCGACCCCCGCATTGTAGCTGGATACCCTTGAGAAAAAGGCGTCTCATGTCCGGATTAGGGCAAAACCTTGACGCATTCCGCGGCTATTTCAGATAAGATGCGTTAACAAGCGGTAAGCCCGTTCGCACCTTTCCCCCGGTCGCGCAAGGGCACCTTCAAGACACGTCGGGCGCCTCACGGAGAGTGGAATGGTCATGTCATCGGGAATGTCGGATGCCTTCGGGCGCGGGATCGCCTCGCTCCCGACGCGCGCGTTGTCCCGTGGCGACAGTGACGGCGTGGATCTGAACGAATTGTCGCGCGGTGTCTGGCGCGGCCGGTTCATCATCCTTGCCGCCGCGCTGGCCTGTGCAGCCTTCGCCGCGCTGGCGACCAGCCAGATCACGCCGCGCTATTCCTCGGTCAGCCAGGTGCTGCTGGAAAGCCGCGAACGCCGGTTCATGACCGACGAACAGGTGATCTCGGATCTCAAGCTGAACGATCAGGTGGTGGCGAGCGAGATCTCGATCATGCGCTCCAACGTGCTGCTGGAATCGGTGATCCAACGGCTCGACCAGGATCATCCGGGCCTGATCGACGCGATCGACCCGGCGCGCCAGGCCCCGGGTGCGATCGACCGCGCGAAGGCGGTGATCAAGTCCGTTCTGTCGCTGGGCAGCGCCTCGGACGGCGAGATGGACGAGGTCTCGCGCCGCGCGCGGCTTGAGCGGCTGACCTGGGCGATCCGCAACAACGTGGATATCTGGCGCGACGGGGACGCCTACATCATCTCGATCGCCGCCAAGACGGTGGAGCCGGAACTGTCCGCAGCGCTCGCCGGGACCATCGCGGAGCAATACATCGCGCTCCAGCTTCAGGGCCGCCAGCAGACCGCCGAACAGGCGACGCAGTGGATCGAGAGCCGGGTCACAGAATTGCGCGAGCAGGTGGAGAGCGCGGAGGACGCGGTGGAGGATTACCGCGCCCGGATGCTCGTGTCGCACGGCACCAGCCTCGACATCATCACGCAGCGCATGGTCAGCCTGAACGACGAACTGGTGAAGGCCCGGATCGCCCGCGTTTCGGCCGAGGCGCGGTATCAGGAGATTTCGCGCCTGATGGAAAGCGGCGGCTACGAGGCGCTCGGCTCCATGCTCAGCAGCGAGACGATCACCGAGCTGCTGCAGCGCCGGGTCGACATCCTCGCCAATGACGCGCAATGGGCCCAGAGCTTCGGCGCCGACCATTCCGAACGCCAGAAGCTCCAGCGCCAGCTGGCCGAAGTGGATCGCGCCCTGAACGGGGAATTCCAGCGCGCGCTCGACGCGCAGCGCAACGAGGTCGAGATCGCCCGCGTGAGCGAACAGACCCTCGGCGCCGATCTGGACGAGGTGGAGCAGAAATTCCTGTCGATCTCGCGCGGGTCCATCGGCCTGCGGGAGCTCGAGCGCGAGGCCGAGGCGGCGCGCAACATGTACAAGGACCTGCTGAACCGCTACGCGGAGACCCAGACGCAGGAGAAATTCCAGCACGCCGACGCACGGATCGTGGAACGGGCGACGGTGCCCGGCTCCCCCTCCTCGCCGCGGCCCAAGCTGATGGTATTCCTCGGCCTGCTGGTCGGCGGCACGCTGGGGCTGGGCTACGTGTTGTTCCAGGTGCTGGCGCGGCCGACCTACCGCAACATCGCCGATCTGGAACAGGAAAGCGGCCTGCCGGTGCTGAGCGTCATCCCGCAGCGAACTTGGGGCTCCACCGCCGACGCGCTGGCCGAGGTCGAGACCAAGCCGCTCGGCCCGGTGGCCGAAGCCGTTCGCAAGCTGCGCAACGAGCTGTCGCTGGGCAGCGAGGACGGCGAGCCGCTGAGCGTCGCGCTGATGTCCGCGATGCCGGGCGAGGGCAAGACAACGACGACCCTGCTGCTGGCGCGTCTGGCCGAAATGGCGGACAAGCTGGTGGTCGTGGTCGATTGCGACATGCGCCAGAACTCCATCCAGAAGGAATACCGCTGGGAGATGGAGCATGATTTCGGCGACCTGATCCGCGGCGAATGCAGCCTGCTCGACGCCGTCTTCACCGACACGGGCAAAGGCTTCGACGTTCTCGCCGCCCGCGAACGCCTGCCCGACGCGGCGGACCTGCTGTCGTCGGAATGGCTGCGCGGCGTGCTGGAAGAGCTCAAGGACTATTACGACGTGATCCTCGTGAACTGTCCTGCCATGCTGCCCGCCGCGGATTCGCTGGCCGTGGCCCGTGCCGTGGACCAGCGCGTCATGTTGGTGCGCCACGACGACACGCCGCGCCCCGCCGTGAAGCGCGCGATGGCGATGCTCGAAAACAACGGGCTCGACGCGCAGGGCAACGTGCTGACGCAGGTCGATCCCGACAGCGTGCCGCAGGCGTATCTGTACGAATACGGCTACGACGTCCGGGAAGCCTGAGCCGATGCGCGCGGCTGAGTCCGGGCCGAGGGTCGCGCTGATCCATTACTGGCTGGTCGGAATGCGTGGCGGCGAGAAGGTGCTGGAAGCGCTCTGCCGGATGTTCCCGCAGGCGGACATCTTCACCCACGTCTACGACCCGTCCGCGATGAGCGCGACGATCAACGCGCACCGGGTGACGGAAACCCGCGTCGGCCGCCTGCCCTTCGCCCGGCGGATGTACCAGAGCTACCTGCCCTTCATGCCCCGCGCGCTGGAGGAGCTGGACCTGACGGGCTACGACCTTGTCATCTCGTCGGAATCCGGCCCCGCCAAGGGGGTGATCGCGCCGCCCGACGCCTTCCA
>Ga0310345_10000686_pt1 | contig 45491 bp, 38 predicted proteins | sample HC15DNA20500_MG_FD_204667 | JGI IMG/M metagenome (GOLD analysis project Ga0310345, IMG submission 204667) | Marine microbial communities from station ALOHA, North Pacific Subtropical Gyre - HC15-DNA-20-500_MG | ecosystem: Environmental > Aquatic > Marine > Oceanic | place: Pacific Ocean: North... | reverse complement strand
CGTCTGAAGGCCTTCCGTGCGAGCCACCGCGAGTGCAAGCAGCGCTGGTGCGCGGGCGACCGAGAGGTGGTCTTCCCGGCGGGCACGTACTGGATGAAGAAGCATCACGGCGTGCGCACGGAACCCTTCCCCTGACTGCGAGTGGGATCGCGCGCCCTTCAGACGGAGCCCGGCGGCCTCTGGCCGCCGGGCTCCGTCTGACGTTCGAGATCGAGGGCGCGGATGTCCCCGAAATGAGGTACTCGGAGCGCTCCATCGTCGTGCGATCTGCGGTGCAACAGCGAGGGTCACGCCAATTCGCGCCAAGCTCGTGTCTTCCGACTCGAGCTTTCGCGGCCGGTACCTGGTACCGCCCGTGCTGTCGGCTTTCGGTACCAGGTACCGGCGGGGGAAGCGCGCGGGAGTCAGAGGAAAGGGTGCAGGGCTTCGGGCTGCTCGGGGACGCGGCCGGACCACCAGCGGGCGAGGGCGAGGACGATGAGGGCGGCGGCCCCTGCGGCGAAGGTTCGGGCGATGGCGGTCTCGAAGATGGGGAGGGGCTCGCCAGTGATGCGGAGCGCGGTGGCCGCGGCGACCAGGGTCGTGAGGGCGGCGCCTCCCAGGAGGGTGCCGCGGCGGGTTCGGCCGAGGGCGCGCGCGCGGCGGAGCCAGAGCCAGAGAGCGCCGGCCAGCGCGACGAAGGTCAGGCCGCCGAGGGCCCGGGTCAGCTCACCGGTCGAGCGGCCGACGTGCCAGCCACCGGCGAGGATCGCGACGGTGGCGGCGGCGGCGGCGAGGAGGACGATGTCGTCGAGGCCTCGCGCCCAACGGGCGATCTGGCCGGCGCCGCGAGAGATGGCCGAGGGGGCCGAGCCCGCTGCGGCGATCGCGAGCACCAGGGCCAGCGTGCCGATCGGGGTGGAGAGCGCGGTCCAGGCCCACGGCCACACGTGCTGTTGCGCCGCGAGGTTGGCCACGTCCGTCGTGCCACCGAACGCCGCCGCCGCGCCCAGCGCCACCGCGAGGCCCAGTACGGTGCCCAGCGCGTGGGTGGCCGCGAGCGCGCGACGCCAGAAGCTCTCGCCCCCGGTCGCCAGCCACGCCGCGCTGACCCGCAGCGCCATCGCGGCGAGGAGGAGCGCCTCCAGCGGCATCACCAACCACCCATGGCGCGCGAGCACCGGCCACGCCGCGAGGAAGGCCGCGCCCAGCACCCAGCGGCCGATGCGATGGGCGCGCAGGGTGCGGGGCCGCGACAGCACGGCGCGCGCGGTGGCACGGGCCCGACGCGCGACTCCGTCCACCGCCGACGCCGATGGGGCCAGCAGCAGCGCCAAGGCGAGGAGCCACGTGAGCGCGACCACCGCGGCGGCGATCACCTCGGAGCTGGGCCCCTCGGCGGTCTCGCGCAGCGGCAGCGTGACCTCGAACGCGATCGGCTCGCCGCGGCGGGCCACCCGGAGTGTCGCCTCCGCGTCACCCGGCGCCGGGATCGCGTCGGACAGTCGGTGCAGTCTCACGCCGTCCAACTCGAGCAGCCGGTCGCCGACGATGAGGCCCGCCTGCTCCGCGACCGAGCCGGCCAGGATCATCTCGATCGGGAGCCCGGGATCGCGAGGCGGCTCCTCACCGAGCACCAGCCCGAGCGCGTCGATGGTGCGCGCCGCTCGTCGGGCCCGCGCGAGCTCCGCGCCGACGCCCCCGTCCTCCGGCGGGTGCAGGTCCAGCACCTGCTCGCCCGATCGACCGACCACTTCGTGCCGGCCCTCCGCGCCATCGAAGGCGACGACGACGCGCCCCCGAAAGGTGCCGCGCTCCTCGACCGCGCCCATCGAGACGTCGTCGAAGCGCACCTCGATGGCGTCCGCCGCGGTCGCGCGCCCCTCCGCCAGGAGCACGATGGGCCGAGGGCTCGCGCCCGGCAGGTGGAGCTGGCCCTCGAGCCGCACCCGGGCGGCGCGGCCCGGCGGGAACCCGGCCCCGGTGATCGCCAGCGTCCGCCCGGGCTCCACCCGCCGCGGCGCCACGTCGTCGACCGACAGCAGATCGGCCTCGAGGCTCGGCTCACACCCCGAGACGAGCGCGATCGCGAGCAGCGTCACGCGGAGCGGCGTCGAAAGAGGGAGGGCGTGCACGGCGGCCCCCGAGACATCCCGCGCGCACACGTCTCGGGTCAAGAAAACGGCGTATTCGCGGGTACCTACGCGATTGACACCCTCGGGCTGCGGTGCTACTCGCATGCCACCGCGCCCACCCTCGACCACATGGGGTGAGGGGTGGCACCAGGGCGGTGATGGACGAGCTTCGACGAAGGATTCTCGCGCTCCTCGAGCGCGTCCGAGAGGGGGAGGGCGCCCACGTCGCGGCCGACGTGGCGGAGACCCTCGAGATCTGGCTGACCAGCGGTCTGCTGCCCCTGCCCAAGACCCTCGAGAAGCACGCCGAGCGCCTCGGCGCTCTCCTCGGGCTGCTCGCCCGCGCCGCGCGACCGGAGCGAGAGGACGAGGGCTACGCCGGAGGCATCCCGACCGATCGCGATCGGGCCGGGCTGGTGGACGCCGTGCCCGCGAACCGACCGATGTCGGTCGAGCCGACCGAAGAGGCCGCTGCCGAGCCCGAGCCCGCTGCCGAGCCCGAGCCCGCTGCCGAGCCCGCTGCCGCTTCCGAGCCCGCGCCCGAGGCCGCTGCCGAGCCCGAGCCCGCTGCCGAGCCCGCTGCCGCTGCCGAGCCCGAGTCCGAGTCCGCTGCCGAGCCCGAGCCCGCTGCCGAGCCCGCTGCCGCTGCCGAGCCCGAGCCCGAGTCCGCTGCCGAGTCCGAGCCCGCTGCCGAGTCCGCTGCCGAGTCCGCTGCCGAGTCCGAGCCCGCTGCCGCTGCCGCTGCCGCTGCCGAGCCCGCGCCCGCTGCCGCTGCCGCTGCCGAGCCCGCGCCCGCTGCCGCTGCCGCTTCCGAGCCCGCTGCCGAGCCCGCGCCCGCTGCCGCTGCCGCTGCCGAGCCCGCGCCCGCTGCCGCTGCCGCTGCTGCTTCCGAGCCCGCTGCCGCGCCCGTCGCCGCTGCCGAGCCCGCTGCCGCTGCCGCGCCCGCTGCCGCTGTCGAGCCCGCCGCCGAGCCCGCCGCGGACGTGACCAAGTCCGCCGAGGCGCCGAGCTCCGAGCCGAAGAAGAAGAAGCGCCCGAGCGCGCGCAAGAAGAACACCGACGCGGACGCGAAGAAGAAGTCCTCGAAGAAGACGACGAAGAAGGCGGCCAAGAAGACGACGAAGAAGGCCGCCAAGAAGACCACGAAGAAGGCCGCGGCCAAGAAGGCCGACGGATCGAAGAAGCGTCCGAGCGCGCGCAAGAAGCGTCCTTCGGCGAAGCGCGCGACCACGAAGCCGGCGGCCGAGAAGGCGGCGGACGCGGGGGCCTCGACCCCGAAGAAGAAGCCGAAGGCGAGCGGCAAGAAGCGCCCGAGCGCGCGTCGCAAGGGAGATGACGGCTGAACGTCAACTCTCGCTTGACATCCGGACCGGAACGGAGCATCACTCCGGTCCCCCGGGGCTGTAGCTCAGTTGGGAGAGCGCATGAATGGCATTCATGAGGTCAGGGGTTCGATTCCCCTCAGCTCCATCTAGCCCGGACGCCCGCCTCTGAAGAGCGCGGGCGTTCTGCTTTTCGGGGGTCCCGGAGCTCGGCTCAGACCAGGGCCCAGTCGGCCGTGTCCGCCTCGTCGAGCGCCTGGCGGGCGGCCGCGGCGTCGGTCGCGATCTGCGCCTTCAGCGCCTCGATCCCGTCGAACTTCCGCTCGCCACGGATGCGCTTCACGAACCCCACGCGCGCGTCGCGGTCGTAGAGGTCGCCGTCGAAGTCGAAGAGGTGGGCCTCGACCGAGCGACCGGCGGCGAAGGTCGGTCGCACCCCGAGGTTCGCCACCCCGCGGTGCAGGTCGCCGTCCACGCGCATCACCACCGCGTAGACGCCGTCGGCCGGCAGCAGCACGGACTCGCAGTCCAGGTTGGCGGTGGGGAAGCCGATCGTGCGGCCGCGCTGATCGCCGCGCACCACTCGGCCGCCCGCGTCGTGCACCCGCCCGAGGAGGCGGCGCGCGGCGTCGACCTCGCCGGCCTGGACGAGCCGGCGGATCCGGGTCGAGCTCACCACCCCGCCCTCGCGCTGCACCGGCGGCACCGTGCGCACCTCGAAGCCGTGCGTCGCGCCCAGCGCGCGGAGGGTGTCGACGTCTCCGCTGCGTCCCTTGCCGAAGCGGAAGTCGGGGCCCAGCACCACCCCGGCGGCGCCGAGCCGATCCACGAGCACCTCGCGCACGAAGGCCTCCGGGCTCATCGCCGCGAGCGCCTCGTCGAAGGCCAGCACCTCCACCGCGTCCGCGCCGAGCTCGCGGAGCAGCTGCGCGCGACGCGTCGGCGTGGTCAGCAGCGGGGGCGCCTTCGACGGCGCGAGCACGACCGCGGGGTGCGGATCGAAGGTGAGCGCCGTGACGTGCGAGCCCAGCTCCCGGGCCGCCGCGAGGAGCGCGCGGTGGCCGAGATGGACCCCGTCGTGGTTTCCCGGGGTGACGATGGTGCCTGAAACGTCGCTCATCGCGCCGGCCCCATGCTGGAGCAATTCCGGCCGAGCGCAACCGGGTCAGCGACAGCAGCTGGCCGGCATCAGGAAGGGGACGCAGAGCGGCGTCACCGCGCCGTCCTCCCCGACCGCGAAGTCCACGCCCGGCTCGAGCATCTCCCGCACGCCTCGCGCGGCGCCCTCGCCGGCCAGCACCGCGAGGTCGCGGAGCGGGCAGAGGGGGAGATCGCACAGATGCGCGACCGCCTCGCAGCACGCGTCGGGCACCGGCATGTAGGTGACCGTGTCGGGCATCATGGTCGCGGCCCGCACCGTCGTCTGACAGGACGCCACCCCGTGGCCATCGGAGGTGTCGTCGAAGGCGGGGCTGTTGGACCCGTCGGGATCGATCACCGAGAAGCGGCCCGCCGGGCCCTGCGTGCACTGCTGGAGCGTGCCCGAGTCGTCGCACGCGGCGAGCGGCGCCCGCGGATCGCCGCAGCCGGTCAGGGGGTCCGCGTCGAGCTGGCTGATGGCGATCGGGTTGCCGTCCTCGTCCAGCGCGTTGGGGCGGTAGACCGGGTCTGGGCAGCCGAGCTCGTTCGGGATCGACCACGCCTGGCTCGAGAAGGTGCCGCCCTCGATCACCCAGTCGTTGTCGGTCCGCCCGCGCACGATCCCGTCGACGACGCTGTCGGGGAGGCCGGGGTTCTCCTCGACCACCTGGGCGCGGAAGTCGATCGCCGCGCCGCCCGCGATCCCGGAGAGCACGTTGACGTCGTAGTTGCCCGTCGGGATCTCCTGACAGTCGACGGGGATGCGCTCGTAGACCTCGGCCAGGTTGCCCGGCGTGATGTAGGGGATGTTGCAGGACGGGTTCGTCGGGTCGAGGTTCACCGCGACGATCGGCGGGACCGCGATGTCGATGCTCGGGTCGAACGTGTCCTTCGCGCCGGTCTGGCTCGGCCGCGTGGTGGCGACGATGACCGCGTCGGGCACGCGCGCGGCGAGCTCGATCGGGTTGCGGGCCCGCCGCAGGATCACCACCGGGTGGTTCCACTGGATGCCCGCCGTCGCGCCGAGCACCGGGTGCGGGTCCTGCCTTCCATCGCGGTTCGCGTCCACCGGGAGGATGAACCAGCCGAAGCCCGACGGATGCGCGTCGATCGCCATGCCGGCCGCGTCGAGCGTGTCGATCCAGTCCGGCTGCTCGGGGTCGATGAGCCGGAGGCGCATCTCGGTGAGCTGCCAGAGCTGCGTCTCGCGCATCACGTCGTCGGTGGTGGTCGGCAGGCGCGCCTCGGAGCTGAGCCCGCGCGTGGTCTCGCCCAGGCGGGACGCCGGGAGCTCGGTGTTCACGAGCGCGGCGAGCGCGACGGTGACCCCCTGCACGACCTGACCGTCGGGGCGGTCCTGCACGCTGCCGAAGCGGATGCGCTCGAACTGCGGCGGGTCCTCGGACGTGTTGACGAAGGCACCGCCGGCCAGGTCGCCGCGGGTGGCGAGCCGGGTGACGCCGAAGAACGGGTTGAAGTCCTGGTCGCGGTCGTAGAAGCCGCGGACCTGGTAGTCCACGGTGGCGCCGCGCCCGTCGGCGAGCGCGATGTCCGGCCAGCCGAAGTCGACCGAGCGCGTCACGACGACTCGCTGATCCTCCGGCGTCGGCTCGGCGGGCAGGCAGTCCTCGAGCTCGAAGATCTCGCGGCCGGGGATGATGAGCACCGTCTCGGCGCTCGTCGCCGTGCCGCTCGGCGGCGGCGGGTTGTCGGAGAGGAAGGCGAGCAGGATCACGTTGCCGAGCACCGCGGAGGGCACGTCGCCGTCGTAGGCGCAGCGCGGGCGCGGCCCGGCGTAGAGCACGGTGCCCTCGATGCGGCCCGTGATGTCGGGCGCCGAGCCGCCGATGTCGGTCTCGGGCGGATCGCAGCCCAGCGTGAGGAGCGAGAGGCAGAGCGCGGCGGTGGAGAGTGTGCGAAGCATGGCTCAGTACCGGAAGGTGACGTGGCCCATGAAGCGCCGGTCCATTCGTTGTCCGAACGGATGCTCTCGGTGCGCCATGAGGAGGTTCGTGCCGGTGACGGCGAGCTCGAGCTGGTCGTCGAAGAGGCGGTAGCCCACGCGCGCGTTCATCACCGCGTACGAGGGGAGGGAGAAGGTCTCGAAGGCGGTGCCGCCGCGCTCGGTGTCGAGCACCTGCTCCACCCAGACCTGGTCGCTGACGAAGTGGAAGTCGACCGCGAGGTCGAGGCCGAAGGGCGAGCGGTACTGCACGCCGGCGTTGACCTTGTGCGCGCTCGTGCGCTGGTCGAGCTCGCGCCCCGCCAGCGCCTGATCGCCGAGCGGCGTCGTCTCGTGGATCGCGTAGTTGGCGTAGATGTCGAGGCCGGTGACCGGGTAGACGCGCACGCCGATCTCGCCGCCGATCTGCTGGAAGTCGGCGTCCTCGTTGTCGAACTGCAGCTGCCCGAGCGGGAACGCGGCGAGCTCGGGGTCGTAGGCGAGCCGTGGGTCGTTGCGGAAGTCGTAGAGACGGTACGCCGTGTTGCGCGACAGGAGGATCTGGTCGAAGACGAGGTTGTAGTAGCCGTTCAGCTCGAGCGCGAAGTAGTCGGTCTCCTGCAGCATGTAGCCGAGCTCGACCGAGACGATGCGCTCCGGATCCAGGTCCTGGTTGCCGATGCCGAACGCGGTCACGCCGCGCAGGGGCGTCGCGTTGGGCACGAAGAGGTAGGACTCGAGGAACGTCGGGCTCCGGAACGCGGTGCCGGCGGTGAGGCGGATGCTCTGCCGGGGCGTGGGGTGCACGACCACCGAGCCGCGCGGCGAGATCTGCGGCTCGGAGAGCAGCGGGTGCTGGTCGAGGCGCGCGCTGAGCACGACCTGCACGACCTCGTCGATCCGGAGCGTGTCCTGGAGGAAGACGTTGAAGTGGTTCTGCGTCTGCGTCTGGATCCCGGACACCGGGTCGCGCAGCCAGTCCCAGTCGACCTCCTTGAAGCGGTAGCCGACGCCGCCGATGATCGCGTTGTCGAGGCCGTCGACGATCTCGAACTGGTTCGAGTAGACGAGCTCGACGTCGACGATGTCCTGCCGGTTCACGCGCCCGATCTGCGCGCGGTCCAGGCCGCCCTCGCGGATCCCGGTCAGCCCGTAGTCGGCCTCGAAGTGGTTCCAGAACGCGCGCGCGCTCAGCCCGAACGCCGTCTGGGCCTGCAGGTACGTCTGGGTGAAGATGGCGTCCGACAGGAAGAGCTCGCGCAGGCGGCTCAGGCCCTGGAAGGCGCGGTCGCCCACCGCGACGCCGGTGCCGGCGGTGACCGAGTAGCCGTCGGCGATGCGGAGCTGCGCATCGCCGCGGAAGTAGAGGCGGCGCCGACCGAGCTGCGGGTCGTTGGCGAAGGGCGAGACGTCCACGCGGTTCGGTCCCACGAAGCGCGAGTACTGATCCGACTCCTCCCAGCCGCCGCCGAGGCGGAAGCGGAGCCGGTCGACGCGCTGGGTGACCGTCGAGTTGATGCGGTACTGGCCGTGGTCGCCGACGCCGGCGCTCACGAAGGACCGCCCCTCGCCGATCGGGCGGGTGATGATGTTCACGATGCCGGTGAACGCGTCGGCGCCGTAGAGCGCGGAGGCCGGGCCTCGGATGACCTCGATGCGCTCGACGTCCTCCATGCTGATCGGGATGAGGTCCCAGAGGGTCGTGCCGAGGAAGTCGAGGTACACCGAGCGGCCGTCGATGAGCACGATGGCGCGGTTCGACAGGCGCTGGTTCAGGCCGCGGATCGAGACCTGGACGTCGCCCGGGCTGCTCATCATGAACTCGACGCCGGCGACGCGGCGGAGCGACTCGCCCATCACCTGCAGGCCCGAGAGCCGGAGGTCCTGGGCGGTGATGATCGTGGTCGAGTTCGGCGCGTCGAGCGGGTTCTGGGCCGCGCGCGAAGACGAGACGACCTGCTCTTCGTAGGTGTCGCCCTCGCGCTGCTCGCCGAGCTCGAGCGCCTCTTCGCCTTCGGCCTCGGTCTCGCCTTCGCCCGACGCGATCTCGCCTTCGCCGGTCGCCTCGCCCTCGGTGGTCTCGGTCTGCCCCTCGGTCGACGACTCCTCCGCGGCGGCGATGCGGCGCTCTCGCAGCGCGGCCGCCAGGGCCCGCAGCCGCTCGGCGCGATCCCGCAGCGCGTCGGACTGCGCGGACTCCGCCAGGGCCTCGATCTGGGTGGCCGAGTCCTCGAGGGCCGCGATCTCTTCTTCGCTCGCGACCGGCGCCGTCTCGGGCGTCGGCGTGGGCGCGACCTCGGCCTCCACCGGCGCCGGCTCCTCCGACGCGCGCGCCTCGACCGCGGCGATGCGCGCCCGGAGCGCGGTGAGGTAGCCGTTGACCTCGGCGCGATCGGGCGGGTCGCTCTCGAGGTAGCGCTCGAAGTAGTCGACGGCCTCGTCGTAGCGGCCGGACTCGGCGTACGCGCGGCCGATGTTGTAGAGCACGTTGGGGTGCGGGAGGATCTCGTAGGCCTCGCGCAGCTCCGCGACCCCCTCGTCGACCTGCCCCTCGGCGATGAGGGCCATGCCCGCGCGGAAGTGGCGTCGCGCCTCGGTCCGCACGTCGGCCCGGAGCGGCGCGCTCACCATGAGGACCAGCAGCCCGGCTCCGGCGGCCGCAAAGGCCCCTCTCCACCTTCGTCTCTGCATCTCCCCCCCGACTCGCCCTCACATGTTCGACGGAGCCCTCAGTAAGGGTCCAGTTTGTAGCCCTCGACCGGCGCGTCGCCGCCGCTCCGATCTCCGCCCCGGTCTCCGCTGCGCCGTACGCGCCGACGGTTGGGCCGCACCACGCGCGTGCGCATCGGCTCGAGCTCGGCCTCAACCTCCAGCCTCTCGCCGGTGATCACGCGGGTCACCGAGTAGTCGCGGTGGCCGTCGAGGCTGAAGACGAAGGTGACGCGGCGCCCCCGCTCGGCCTGCTCCCCCGTCCACTCCACGTCGGCCGGCGTCGGCCCGTACTCCCGGTCGGCCACCGCCACCGTGGCGCCGGGCGGCTCCGAGCGCAGCACGACGAGGGTCGTGGACACGTCGGGCGTGGCCGGCGTCTCGACCGTTCGGGGGGACGTCCTGGGCGCGTCCGTCCCGGAGGGCGAGACCGCGGTCGACGTCGTCGGCGTCGGGGCCTCGGGATCCGGCGGCTTGGTCAGCCACGCCACGAACCCCGCCCCGATCAGCGCCAGCACACCGAGCCCCGCGAAGACCCAGGGCGTGCGGTTCGGCGCCTCGGCCATCTCCACCATCGGCGCCATCGCGGGCGGGACCGAGCCCTGGATCGTGGGCGCCGCCATCTCGCCGCTCATCGCGGCGTCGTAGCGCCCCGTGCTGCCGAGGGGGCCGATCTCGCCGCTCACCCCCAGCTCGGTGCTGTGCGTGATCGAGAGGCCCACGTCGCTCGCGAGGTCCTTCAGCGCGGCGAGCATCGCGTCCATGCTCGGGAAGCGATCTTCGGGGGCCTTCGCGAGCGCCTTCAGCACGATCTGCTCGAGCGCGGGCGGCACCACGCGATCGGCGTCGCTCATCGGCGGCGGCGCCTCGTGCACGTGCGCCATCAGGATGTTCACCGAGTTCGGCCGGTCGAAGGGGACGCCGCCGGTGAGCATCTCGTAGAGGATCACGCCGAGCGCGTACACGTCGGCGCGGGCGTCGACCTTCTCTCCCCGGATCTGCTCCGGGCTCATGTACTTCGGCGAGCCCATGAAGAGCCCGGTCTGGGTGAGGTCCTCGCCGGTCGCGTCGAGATCCTTCACCAGGCCGAAGTCGAGCACCTTGACGAAGTCGCTCTCGTCGCCGTGCTTCATCAGGTAGACGTTCGCCGGCTTGAGGTCGCGGTGGATGACGCCGAGCGCGTGCGCCTCCCGCAGCGAGCGGCAGATCTGACGCGCCACGTGCATCGCGCGCGCCGGCTCCATCGGCCCCTCGTCGCGCAGGGCGCGGTGGAGCGTGCGGCCCTCGAGCAGCTCCATCGCGATGTAGTAGATGTCGTCGTCGGTCCGCCCGTAGTCGAAGATCGTGACCGTGTTCGGGTGGGTGAGCTTCGAGCAGGTGGACGCCTCGAGGAAGAAGCGCTTGTGGAACTCGGGGTCGGTGTCCCCGCTGTAGTTCGGGTTCAGGACCTTGAGCGCCACCTCGCGCCCGAGCGGCGCTTGCTCGGCGCGATAGACCTTGCCCATGCCGCCGCGCGCGATCATCGACACGACCCGGAAGCGGTCGTTCACGACGCGGCCGATCAAGGGGTCGGGGCCCTTGCCCGGCATGGTCTTCGTGGTGCCGGACGCGACCGGAGGGTCCGCGGCCGCCGCCCCGGGCGAGCCCGCCCCCGGGGACGCCGCTCCGCCGGCGCCGTCTTCAGCCACGCTGCTCACCCTTCACCCCAGACCCCGAGGGGAGGCGTCGTCGCCCCCCGCGTCGGAAATTTACCCCGTCCCGAGGGTCGCCGTCGAGTGGCCGGTGGAAAGGGCGGCGGGCGGGTGCTTCTCCTGTAGTCTCCCCGCCATGACGCGGTGGCTCGCGATCACGATCGCTCTCGGCCTCGCCTCGTCGGCGTCGGCGCAGGAGCCACGGCGCTGGACGGGGCACCTCGTCGGTCCGTCGGCCCGGGCCGCGCTCCGGAGCCCCGACGTGGACGCGCGCGTCCGCGCGGCCCGGCAGCTCGCTCGCCGGGGCGAGGCGCGCCGGACGGTGCTCGCGCTGCTCGAGGCCCTCGAGGCCGAGGAGGACGTGCGCGCGCGCCGGGCCCTCTTCGAGGCGCTCGCGCGCCGCGGTGACGAGAGCGCGGTGGAGCCCCTCGCCGCCCACCTCCCCGACTGGGGCCGCGAGGATCGCGCCGCCGCCCTCGCCGCGCTCGGCGCGATCGGCGGTGAGCAGGCGACGCGGGTGCTCGTCGAGTGGCTCGGCGCGGCCGACACCGGCGACGCGTCGGCGGACGCGCTCATCCGGGTCGGGGCGCCGGCCGTGCCTCACCTCATCCGCGCGCTCGGGACGCCGGTCGCGGCGCCCGCGGCGGCGCGCACGCTCGGCGCGATCGGCGACGCCCGGGCCACCCCGGCGCTCGTGCGCGCGCTGCAGGGCGCGCCGCCCCTCACGCGAACGGCCATCGCCCAGGCGCTGGGGCGGCTGCGGGACGAGCGCGCGAGCGCCGCGCTCCTGGCGCTGCTGGAGGATCCGGCCCCCGCGGTCGTCGCCGCCGCGCTCGACGCCCTCGGCGCGATCGGGCACGCCGGCTCGGTCGCGTCCATCCGCGCGCTCGCCCTGCGCGGTCCGTCGGAGCAGCGGGCCTCGGCGCTGGCGGCGTGGCTGCGCATCGCGCCCGCCGAGGCCGCGCCGGAGCTCGTCGCGCTCGCGCGAGCGGACGACACGCCGGCGCTCCTTCGGCGGGTGATCCTCGACGGCGTGCTCGCCACCCCGCACCCCGCGTTCGCGCCGCTGCTGATCGCCGAGCTGGACGGCCCCTCGGGCGACGCCGCGGCGGACGCGCTCGCCCGGCTCCCGCTCGGGGCGGGGGTGGGGCCTCTCCTGACCCGGGCCGAGACGGAGGAGGGCTTCGACCTCCCGCTGGCCCTGGCCATCCGACGCCACGCGGCCGCGATCACGCCGGCGATGACGCGCCGGGCGCGCGCCCACCTCCGCGGGCGCCCCGGCTCGACGGGCGCGGTGCTCGCGGCGCTGGCGCGCGACGAGGCGGTGGTGGATCGCCTGGTCGAGGGGCTGTCGTCGACCGCGCCGACCGAGCGGGCGCACGCGGCCCTCGGTCTCGAGCTGCTCGGCGCGGCGGCGTCGAGCGCGGCCCCGACCCTGGCCGGCCGGATCGCCGAGGAGCGTGACGAGGCCGCCTTCCGGGCGATGGCCACCGCGGCGCTCGCGATCGGGGCCCGGGTGGATCCGGCCCGGATCGACGCGCGCTGGTGGGACGCGGCGACGGCGCCGGAGGCGCTCTGGCTCACCGCCGACGGGCTGCGGGAGGCGGCGCCCCGGACGCGGCGGCGGGCGCGGCGGGCGATGAGGCGGGCGCTCCGGGCCCCCCGGCCGCGCGTCAGGGCGGGCGCCGCGCTGGCCCTCGCGCGGGCCGGAGAGCGCAGCGCCTGGCGCGCCCTCGTCGCCGCGCTCGAGGACGACAACCCCTCCGTCCGGCTCGCGGCGGCCCGCGCCCTCGCCTCGCTCCGGGTGCCCGAGGCCCGCGCGGCGCTCGAGGCCCGAGCCCGCGTGGAGACGTCGGCGCCGGTGCGCGCGAGCCTCGCGCAAGCGGCGACCGACGCGCGCGCCACCCCGGCCACCCTGGCCGGAGACGAGATCCTCTACGTGCGGGTGGTGACCGCGCCGGGGCTCGCCCCGCGCGACGCGCTGATCGTCGACGTGGTGCTGCCCGACGCGCGTTGGCTCCGGGTGGCGGCGCTGCCGGACGGCGCGGTGCTCGTGCCGGAGCTGCCCCACGGCGCCGCCGAGGTGGACGTCCGCCTGTGATTTGCGCCCGACCACCCCGCCGCGCACAGTGGGGCGTGCGTTCGACGTGGCTCGCGCTCCTCACGCTCGCGCTGACCGCCTGCGCGCCGTCGGGCGACGATCCCGCGAGCCGGCTCACGTTCCACGCGCCCGAGACCGGCGAGTACCGGCTCGGCTACCTCGAGCCGCCCTGGGAGCTCGTGAGCGCGAGCGGCACGAGCGCGCTCCTGCGCATCCCGTCGAACCTCATGCTCGCGACGGGGCTCGACGCCGGGGAGGGCAAGTACGATCTCTCGGTCACCGTGGAGCCCGGCGCGGCCGAGGCGCGCATCGAGCAGGAGCTCCGGATGGCCGCCGCCCGCGGCGAGGAGGTCTCCGCCGGGCCGCGCGTCGTGTCCCTGGCCGGCGGCGTGGTGGGCCGCGAGATCCTGACCCAGCGCAGCGATCCGATCGCGCGGAGCTTCCGGATCGTGGTCGCGCCGGTGAGCGGCGGCCGCGTCCTCCGGCTCGCCTTCGGCGCGACGCCCTCGCTCGACACGGCCGAGATCGACGCGATGATCGCCCAGGTGGAGATCGGGCCCACCCCGTGACGCGCGCCCTGATCGCCATGCTCGCGCTGGCCCTCTGGCCCGCGACCGTCGACGCGCAGGAGAGCCTCGGCATGGGCCGTCGCCTCGGGCGCCCCTCGGCCCGCGCCCCCGAGCCCGAGGCGCCGCCGCCCGCCCAGCCCGACGCCGATCGCTGGCCGGGGCCCCAGATCCAGCTCGGCTACGGCTACCTGAAGCTCGCCGACGGCTACGGCGGGGGCGACGCGCACCTCGCCGATCTCTCGGTGTTCATCCAGTGGCCGGTGACCGAGCTCCGCGTCGCCCTCCGGGGGCAGGTGGGCGCGCGCGACTACAGCCTGGGCGGCGACGATCTCCTCGCCGTCGCCTCGGTCGAGATCGGCTACCAGCTCACCGGTCTGCTCGATCCGCTCGTGCCCCACGCGTCCCTGGTGGTCTCCTTCGGCGGGCTGGTGGGGGAGCGCTTCGAGACCACCGTGGCCCACGGGCTGGGCGGCGCGGGCCTCGAGCTCGGCGCGGCCCTGCGCCTCTATCGCAACCTCCACCTCCACGCGGCCTTCGGCTACCAGCGCTGGGAGATGGACGGGGCCGCGTTCGACGTCTTCACGTTCCGCGTCGGCGCCGGGTTGTAGCTGCCGCGGCATCACGGTTGACCACCGAGGGCTCGGTGCGGCATCGTCGCGCGGTGGAGGTGCGTCCTTGGTTCCCCCCGAAGGCAGCGAACCCGACACGACCCAATCAGAGCCTTCGTTCGAGCAGATCCTGGCGCGTCTCCAAGAGGTCGTGGAGCGGCTCGAGAGCGGGGAGCTACCCCTGGAAGAATCCCTCACCGTGTTCGAGGAAGGGATCCGCTTGTCGCGCGCCGGCGCCAAGCGCCTCGACGCCGCCGAGCGCCGCGTCGAGGAGCTCCTCGGCGACGGAGAAACTCGCCCGATCCCCGATGAGGATCGGTAGACTCACGATCCGGAGCAACGCAGCGACATGAGCTACGCGATCAGCGTCCCCACGCCTTTCAACGACATCTCCGAGCTGGCCGAGAACTTCGCGTCGCGCGTGGACGACGAGCGCCTGATGCTCCCCCACGGCGACGAGGTCCCCGAGGGAGAGTGGGTCCAGTTCGCCGTCACCCTCGCGGACGGCAGCGCCGCCCTCTCCGGCCTCGGCCGGTGCACGGGGTCCTACGACAACGGTGAGGAGCGCGCGCCCGAGCACCGCTTCGACGTCGTGATGGACTCGCTGCAGCTCGAGGAGATGGCCCAGATCTACTTCGAGCGGATCCTCCAGGTGCGCGCCGCGCAGATGGGCGAGGAGCCGCAGACCGGCGAGGTCGACCTCCCGGAGGAGCCGGTCGACGTCGACGCGCAGGTCGAGGAGATGGCCTACGCCGGCTCCGACGAGGTCGTCCCCGTGGCGGCCGCCGCGCCGGTCGAGACGGTGGCCGAGCCGCCCGCCGACGAGTTCGGCGGCGAGGCGACCCAGGCGGTCAGCTTCGACGAGCTCGCCGAGGCGGCCGAGGCGGAGGCCCTCGAGGCGCCGATGGCCGAGCCGGTCGAGGAGCCGGTCATGGAGGCGCCGGCCGTCGACGAGACGGCCACCCTCGACGCCGAGTACGCGGAGGCCGCGGTCGACGCCGACGCCTTCGTGGAGACGGCGGCGGCCGAGGACGTCGCCTTCGACGCCGGCGAGCCCGACTGGGAAGAGGGCGACGCCACGCAGTTCGGCGACATGCCGGAGGCGGAGGCGGAGGAGGTCGCGGCGCCGATCGCGCACGCCGCGCCCGCGCTCACCGCGCCCGAGGAGTCCAACATCTACGAGCTGCCCCCGCCGAGCGCGCCCGGGCAGCTCCCGTCGCCGCACGCCAACGGCGCGACGCTGACCCGCCGCATGCTCCAGGCGACCTGGTCGCCCGAGCCGGCGCCCCGGCCGGATCCGAGCCCGTCGAGCGGGTACTTCCAGTACGCGGCCGGCGGGCTCCCCCAGCCGCCCACCCCGCCGCGGCCCGAGCTCGACCCGAGCCTCCACGTCTCGCCCGCGCCCCGGCCGGGAGACGCCCACGCCGCGCCCGAGGCGTTCGCCGAGGCGGCCGAGCCGCAGGCGGCCTACGCGGAGCCCGAGGCGTACGCCGAGGCCGAGGCCTACGGCGACGAGGAGCAGGCGGCCTACGCCGAGGCCGACGAGGCCGTGCCGGTCGACGACGTGTTCGACGCCGAGGGCGGCTACGACGAGGCGCCGGTCGAGGCGGTCGAGGAGGCCGAGGAGGTCTACGACGCGGAGACGGTCGAAGGCGAGGGCCTCGAGGTCGACGCCGCGTTCGAGGATCTCTCCGGGGGCGAGGCCTACGAGGAGCCGCCGGTGGAGGCCGCGACCCGCGAGGTCGACCTCGGCGATCTCCCGGACCACGCCCTGTCCCACGACGACGAGACGTCGCAGGTCGAGCTGCCCGAAGAGCAGCAGTAGCGCGACTACTCGCGGACGGATGTCCCGACGTAGCCCAGCGCCTCCAGCTGGGCGCGCAGCTCGTCGTCCACCGTGACGCGTCGGGCGCGGTGACGGGCGCGCGGTCGATGCGCGCCGTCCCGTGAGGCGTCGAGCGCGAGCCCGAGCAGGCCGCGCATGTGGGCCAGCGCGCGCGGGCGCTCCGCGGAGAGATCGCGGGTCTCGCCCGGATCCGTCTGCAGATCGTAGAGCGCGTAGCGGCCGCGGGAGCGGGCGACGAGCTTGTACCGACCCGAGGCCACGCTCCGCCAGTGCTCCATGAAGCCGGCGACCGAGAGCGGGGGCGCGTCCTCGCCGTCTCCGCGCAGCGCGGGGAGCAGGGATCGACCGCTGAGATCGTCGGGGATCGGCTCGCCGAGCACGTCGAGCACGGTCGGGAGCACGTCGACGAGCCCCACCGATCCGTCGAGCCGCGCCGGCCGCAGCCCCGGCACCCGGACGAGGAGGGGGACCCGGACCAGCTCGTCGTAGAGGCTGTGGCCGTGACCGACGCTGCCGTGATCGAACAGCTCCTCGCCGTGGTCGGCGGTGATCACCACCATCGTGTCGTCGGCGAGGCCCCGCCGCTCGAGCCCGTCGAGGATGGTGGCGAGCTGCGCGTCCTGGTAGCTGACCTCGCCGTCGTAGAGCGCGACGAGGTGGCGGCGATCGCGCTCGCTCAGCCGGAGGCCGCCGGTCTTGATGCGCTCGAGCAGGGTCGCGTCCCGCGAGAAGTCGACCGGCCCGTGGTAGGGGTCCGGGTCGTACATCTCGACATACTGCGCCGGCGGTCGGTAGGGCACGTGCGGGTCGATCGCGTGCACGTAGAGGAAGAAGGGCTGGTCGGCCGGGCGCTCGTCGAGCCACGCGAGCGCGTCCGCCGCGACCAGCTCGCCCCGCGTGCGGCGGCCCTCGCGAATGTAGTTGACCCAATGATCCCAGCCGCGCCGGAAGCCGAAGCGCCGCGACACGTAGCCGTTGGCCACGAACCCGGCGGTCGCGTAGCCGCGGTCGTGCAGGATCTCGGGCATGAGGCGGACGGTGGCCGGGACCTCCGAGGCGTCGGCGAAGGCGGTGTGCTCCCACGGGAGGAGGGCGCTCATCAGCGTCGCGACGCTGGGCTTCGTCCAGTTCTCCTGCGAGCGCGCCTGGGTGAAGGTCGTCGCGCCCCGCGCGAAGCGATCGAGCCCCGGGGTCCGGACGCGGCCCTCCGGCGCGTAGGCCCCGAGGCGGTCGGCGCGCAGGGTGTCGATCAGGTAGACGAGCACGTGACGCGGGCGGCGCAGGTGCGCCGGCGGCCCGCCGTCCAGGGTGACGATGGCCGGCTGGTAGAGGCGCACCGCCGTCTCGGCCCGAAGCTCGACCTCGTAGAGATCCCCCGAGACCCGGGCGAGATCCACGTCGAAGCGGCGCGGCCGCTCGCTCGCGTCCACCCGCGCGAGGCGCGCGGCCTCGCCGGTCTCGCCGCGCCCCCAGATCTCGAGCACGCCGCCGCGGGCGACGCCCCGGAGGCGAGCGCCGGCGGGCGGGATCATCGGGTGCGCGACGCCCCAGCCCGCGGGCAGCGCGAGCACCGGGATGCCCTCCTCCTCCAGCGCGGCCGGGCGCGCCTCGCCCGCCTCGCCGGTCCCGAGGCGCACCCAGTCGACGGCCAGCCGCGCGCGCAGCCCCGGCGCGAGGGTCCGGCTCCGATCCATGCGGAGCAAGAGCTCGTGCTCCCCCGTCGCGAGCTGCGCGGCGGTCAGCGGGACCCGCGCCACCTGCCAGGTCTCGGGCTCCAGCTCGACCGCGGCGATCTCGTCGCCGTCCAGGTAGAGCCGGGCCGTCCCGGGGCGGAACGACGTCAGCCGCACGGCGAGCTCCGCCGCCTCGCCCTCTCCCGGCAGCGCGAAGCGAGCCCGGCGGTGCGTCGTCAGGGTCGCCAGCGCCCCGGCCACCTCGCGATCCGGGCCGAAGCCGCTGAGCCAGCCGCCGGCGGTGTGGCGCGCGCCCATCGGGTGCCCCAGCTCCACGTGGAGCGCGCCCCGGTGCCGCCAGGTCGTCCGCTCGAGGTGCCGCGCCAGCGCGTAGCGGACGCGCGGACGATCGCCGTGGGCCGGCGCGGTCGCAGCCCGGGCCGCCTCGGGCGCCGACGGAGGATCGGCGCTCGCGGACGCGCAGGCGGCGAGCAAGACGGCGAGAGGGGCGACGAGGGCGACGCGGCGCATGCCACGAATCTACGGAGCCGGCCGCGGGCGACCAACTTCGTGGGAGGTGCAACGCGCGCGGCGCCCGGGGCCACTCTCCCGGGCGTGCCGTCAGCGCAGCGTGACCGACACCGTGACCTCGCCGGCCGGCGGGATCGGCAGCGGGCGGGGGATCGGCGCGCGGCCGCCCGCGATCGGCTCGGCGGTGACGACGTAACGTCCGGCGGGCACCCCCGCGATCCGGCAGGTCCCGCTCGAGGTCCGGCAGCTCATCGGCGCGCCGTCGCCCTGCGGGGTGAGCGTCACGGTCGCCTCGCCGGGGGCGCCTTCAGCCGTGCGGACGCGCACGATGACGGCGGCCTGGGCGTGAACCACCGCGGCCGTCAGGGCGATCGCGAGGAGAGAGGCGAGGGCGAGGAGGCGGGGCAGGTGTCGGGGCATCTTGGCTCGGCAGCGAGGCTCGAGGGGGCGGGCGCTCGGGGCTCGGACGGCGGCGCCGCGGCGACCATTCACCTCATAGCATGGTCGGGTGACGGATTCGTCCGTCGGCGGCCACCATTCGGGCCATCGCGCGGCGCCGTAAGGGCGCTGGAAGCCCCCTCACTCGTTTGTGATTCCAGGGCTTCCGTTGTATGAATGGCCGCCGAATCCGGGGGTCGACCCTCGGTGTGGGAAGTAGCGGGGAGCATCGGATGCGCCTGAAGACGACTCTTTCCTTGTCTCTCGGTCTCCTGTTGGCCGTACCGTTCATGGCGGTGAGCGGCGCGTATGCGCAGGACGAGTTCGACGAGTTCGACGACGAGTTCGCGGACGACTTCGAAGAGCCGGCCGAGACCGAAGACGAGGCGGAACCCGACGCGGGCAGCGGCGGGGACGAGTTCGGAGACCTGGAAGACGACGCGTTCGCCGAGGACGACGCCGGGGAGGGTGGCCTCGAAGAGGGCGACCTCGAGGGCGACGACTTCGGTGACATGGACGACGCGGGCGACGCCGAAGAGGCGGAGACGCCCGCGACCGACCGGGAGGCCGCGGAGGCCTACCGCGAGCGTCGCCACGTGCTCCACAACAGCTGGGGGGGCTCGGTCGGCGGCATTCACGTCGTCGACGCCGGCTCCGGCGCCGCGGCCGCGTTCCGCGCGCAGCTCGGCATCGACTTCTTCTTCGCCGACGGCTGGCTCACGCTGCCCGGCGCGGGGACCGACCAGAACCACAGCCACATCGGTGGCTCGCTCTCGCTGAGCTGGAACCCCTTCGACTTCATCGAGATCTTCGCGTCGCTCCGGAGCTGGGCGAACAGCAACGCCCAGGAGGATCCGAACCTCTTCCAGGTGCTGGGCGACACGATCTTCGGCATCAAGGGCTACTACCACTTCGAAAGCATCCCCTGGCTCACCCTCGGCGGTGACCTGAGCCTCGGCTTCCTCAACACGGTCGGCGACATCGGCCTGGTGGGGGACAGCACGAGCTTCGGCATCCGCGCGAACGCGACCGCCGACCTCCGGGAGCTCGAGAACGCCATCCCGCTCATCACGCGCTTGAACCTCCAGTACTGGTTCGACAACAGCGCGGCCCTGGTCGGCCAGGTCGAGCGCGCGCGCTACAACGCGCTGACCGATCCGCGGCCCTGCCCGGAGGATCCCGCGCTCGGCACCTGCATGGAGGATCGCCACCTGCTGACGCGGGTCGAGCGCTACTCGCTGCAGATCGACCGGGTCGATCACTTCCGCATCGCGGTCGGCGTCGAGGCGCCCATCCGCGTGATGGACGACTTCCACATCGCGCCGATCGCGGAGTGGGTGCTCGACATCCCGACCAACCGTCAGGGCTACAGCTGCCTCTTCATCCCCGGCGTCGGCACCCCCGACATGCCGGCGGTCGGCCAGGACGGCTGCCTCGACAAGCAGGGCTTCGACGCCTTCGAGCAGATCCTCACCCTCGGCGTCCGGGTCACCCCGCCGCTCCGCGGGCTCAGCATCTTCGCCGCGGTCGACATCGGCCTCACCGGCGTGAACACCTTCGTGCGCGAGCTCAGCGGGCAGGAGCCCTACGACGTGCGCTTCGGCGTCGGCTACGCGTTCGACACCGTGCCGCAGGTCCGCGAGATCGAGCGCGAGGTGGTCCGCGAGGTGGTCCGCGAGGCGGAGCCCGACCCGGTCGGCCGCGTCGTCGGCACCGTCGTCGAGCAGGGCACCGAGACGACGATCGCGGGCGCGGTCGTGGCCTTCCCGGGCCGCGAGCTCACCTCGCTCTACACCGACGCCACCGGCGGCTTCCGCACCTTCACGCTCGAGCCCGAGCAGGAGGTCCAGATGACCGTGACGCACCCCGAGTACCACGAGGGGTCGTGCAGCGGGACCATCCCGGCGGAGGGCGGCGACGTCGAGGTGCGCTGCGAGCTCGAGGCGCTCCCGCGGCTCGGCACCGTGCGCGGCCGCGTCACCGGTGAGGGCGGCGCGCCGGTCGGCGGCGCCACCGTGGCCCTCAGCGGTCCGGCGAGCCGCAGCCTCGTGGCCGGTCCCGACGGCGCCTTCGCCGCGCAGGAGCTGCCCCCGGGCACCTACACCGCGCGCGTCGAGGCCGAGGACTACCTCATCAAGCAGGAGACCTTCGAGGTCGTCGCCCGCGAGGAGGCGAACCCGGAGATCCAGCTCATCTCCCGCCCGCGCCGCTCGCTCGTCCGGGTCCGCCGCCGCGACATCATGATCCGTCGCCAGGTGAACTTCGCGACCGACAGCGCCGAGATCCTCCCGAGCAGCAGCCAGCTCCTCTCGGAGGTCGCGGACGTCATCATGCGGCACCCGGAGATCACCCGGATCGAGATCCAGGGCCACACCGACAACCGCGGCGGTCGCCAGCACAACCAGGACCTGTCCCAGCGGCGGGCCGAGGCGGTGCGCGACTGGCTCGTCCGCGCCGGCGTCGAGGCCAGCCGCCTCGAGGCCCGCGGCTACGGCCAGGAGCAGCCCCTGGTGCCGAACATCACCGCGTCGAACCGGGCCCGGAACCGCCGCGTCCAGTTCGTCATCCAGGAGCAGACCGAGGCCGAGTAGGCCGCCGACGCCTCGTCCCCGAGGCACGTCGAGACCCACGGGGTCGATCGCGCGAGCGGTCGGCCCCGTTCTTCTTCGAAGACGAGAGGGCTGGGGAGACGAGGAGACTGGAGACGGGAGAGAGTCGCGACAGCAGTCGCGACAGCACAGCAGTCGCCACGGCGGGGTGGCGCGGCGGCGTTCTCGCCGGCGCTCTCTCTTCGCCTCTCGCCTCTGCTCTCCCTTTTCGTCCTGCGCCCGTCCGGCCTCAGCGATCGAGCACGCGGAGCGCGACGTCGTACGAGAAGCCGGCGCGCGCGAGCTTGGCGAGGTCCTTCTCCCGCATCTCCGCCCGCCGCTCGGCCGGGCGGTGGGGGCCGATGCGGCGCTTGCGGGCGAAGGCCTCGGCGGCGCTCAGCTCGTCGGTCCCCTCCGCCTCGAGGGCGGCGTCGACGAGGTCGCCGTCGGCGCCCTGGCGGGTGAGCGTCCAGCGGATGGCGCGGGCGCTCTTGCCCCGGCCGCGGAGCGTGCGGACGCGGCTCTGCACGAAGCGGGCGTCGTCGAGGTAGCCGAGGCCGCGCAGCTTGGTGATGACCTCTTCGATCAGCGCGCGCCCCTCCTCGGGGTCGGTGCCGTGCTCCTCGACGCTGCGGCGCACCCGCTTGTCGAGCGCGCGCCGCACCCGCTCGGCGGTGCCGCCATAGCGCTCGAGGTACCAGAGGGCGACCCGCTCGAGGTAGGGGAGGGTCGCGGGGTTGGGCTTCTTGCGGGGCACGGGGGCCTCATCGCGCGCGCGGCGGCGCGGTTACCGGCGGCGCCGGAGCCCGAGGGTCGCGAACAGCAGGGCCGCGAAGGGCAGGGCCCCGAGGGGCAGGCCCGGCGAGCCGGGGCGCGCGCCGAGGGCGCTGACGCTGCAGCCGCCCGGCTCGCAGTCCAGCACCAGGCCGCCGCGGGGCGTGGGGTCGCACTCCCCGGTGGGCGTGCCGGGAGGGTAGGCGGCGCAGAGCCCCTCGACGTCGTCGGCCGCGAGGTCGCGCTTGAGGGTCTCGCCGGCGACCGCCGACGCGAACATCGTCGCCTCCGCCTCGGTGGAGTGGGCGAGCCCGAGGTAGTGGCCGAGCTCGTGGGTGAAGACGTTCTCGAGATCGACCGTGCGGCGGTCGACGCAGCCCGCGTCGGGGCAGACCCCGTAGGGCCCGCGCTGCTCGTTGACCTCCATGTCGGCGTCGAGGATCTCGCCGGTGCTGCGGCGGTGCCAGACCGTCGTCAGCGCGAAGGCGGCGGGGTCGTTGCCGCGCTCGGCCCAGTCGTCGACGAACATGATCGCGTTCACGTTGCCGCCGTCGTCCCGGTAGAACGGCGCGACGCAGACCGAGTCCTCGTCGAGGATCGAGATGTCGACGCCGACCGACGTGCCGTCGCACAGGGCCGCCTCCCAGGTGGCGATCGAGCGCCCGAGGATGGCCCTCACCTCCGCGTCGCTCAGATCCTGCGACGTCGCCTCGACGCTCAGCGCGATGCCGGTGCAGGGGCGCAGCCACTCGAGGAAGCGCTCGGGCGGATCGGCCGCGGGGTCGGGCAGGACGCAGGGCGCGCCCGGGCTCGGCTGCCGGCCGCTCGTGGTCATGCGACACCACGCCGAGGCGGTGGCGGGCGCGGCCAGGGCCAGCGCGATCAGCGAAGAGGCGAGCGCTCGCCTCACTCGCCGGACACCCGCGCGCCGATGCGCTCGCGCAGCTCGAGGTACGGCTCGGGGCGCAGCAGGGCCGGCGGGGCGGGGCCGAGGCGGCCGCCGCGGAGGCGCTCGACGAGGCTCATGCCGCCGCCGCCCGGGGCCACGGTGAGCGTGCCGCCCTGGTCCGAGACCGGCATCACACCCTGGCTCATGCCGACCGCGCGGAGGGCGCCGCCGCGGCGCTCGAGGAAGACGAGGTAGCGCGCCCCGACGGTGGGGTGGGGCTCGCCCTCGACCCGCATGCCGAGGTCGCCGATCACGCCGCCGAGGCTGCGCATCGTGAGCGTGCCGCCGTCGCCCTTCATCGACTCCTCCACCCGGAGGGCGTAGTCGGTGACGATCCGCCCGCGGTCGTCGCGGGAGGCCTGCGCGCCGGTGCACCGGACGAGCGCGACGTGCTCGGCCTCGTCCACCAGCTCGTCCAGGGAGAGGGCCACGGAGACCGTGGCGCCGGCGGGAGAGGCGATCGGAAGCACCACCGCGAGGGCCGCGCACAGCGCCCATCCAGCTCGTCTCATGCCTGCACCTTTTCGCACGCCCCGCGGGCCGTCAAGGCGGAGGAGATTGACACGGGCGCCCCACCTTTCGTACTCACGCCTCCATGATCCGCTCGCACCGCCTCTGGGCCGTCGTCTCGCTCGCGCTCGTGACCACGCTCGCCGCTCCCGGCTGCGACCTCACGCGCTTCACCGCCAACTCGACCGCGAACATGTTCTCGCGGGCCTCGGCCGGTCTGGAGCAGCACTTCGACTACGAGCTCGTCGGAGACGCGCTCCCCGGCAACATCCTCCAGCTCGAGGGCGTCTTCCGGATCATCCCGGACAACGAGCAGCTCGGCATCACGCTCGTGCGCGCCTACACGGCCTACGGCTTCGGCTGGGTCGAGGACGAGCTCCAGCGCGCGCAGGACCAGGGCGACCTCGACGAGGAGGAGCGCCTGATGGGCCGGGCCCGCCTGCTCTACACGCGCGGCCGCAACATCGGCCTGCACCTGATGCGGCTCCGCGACCCGGGCATCGACGCCGCGCTCGAGGGAGGCCACGAGGGCTTCGTCGAGTACATCGAGCAGAACTACACCTCGGCCGAGGACGTCCCGGTCCTCTTCTGGACCGGCTACGCCTGGGGCTCCGCCATCAACGCGGGCCGCGACGACCCCGAGATGGTCCTCATGCTGCCCTTCGCGCGGGCGCTCGTGGAGCGCGCGGTCGAGCTCGACGAGAGCTACTACAACTACTCCGGGCTGACCTTCCTCGGCGTGGTCAACGCGAGCCTCCCGGAGGCCCTCGGCGGCAACCCCGAGGCGGCCCGCGACTACTTCGAGCGGGCCCTCGAGGCGACCAACCGCAACTTCTACACCGTGCACGTCAGCTACGCGCGGACCTACGCGGTCGGCCAGCAGGACCGCGACCTCTACATCAACCTCCTCCGCGAGGTGGTGGACGGCGGCGATCCGGTGTCCGAGGCCCGGCTGACCAACCGGATGGCGCGCCGCCGCGCGATCCGCTGGCTCGAGCGGACCGATCAGCTCTTCTGATGAATGCGGAGCCGCCCGGCTCCGTCCGAGCCCCCGCCGAGCCAGGTGAATCACGCCCGGATTCGGGCTAGCCTCTGCCCCCGCCGCGCCTCGGAGCGGCGGGAAGACCCATGGGATGGTGACATGAGAAAGCGACACTTCTTCTTCGTGGCCCTGCTGGCAGCCGGGCTCACGATGCTGCCCGGCACGGCGCCTCGGCCGGTCGACGCGCAGGAGACGACGACCCTGCGGATCGCGACCCTGGCGCCGCGCGGCTCGTCCTGGATGCGCGTCTTCGACGCCTGGAACAACACGCTGCGCCAGCGGACCAACAACCGCCTGCAGCTGCGCGTCTACGCCGGCGGCACGCAGGGCGACGAGCGCGACGTCATCCGCAAGATCCGGATCGGGCAGCTCGACGGCGCGGCCGTGACCTCGACCGGCCTCAGCCTGATCGTCCGCCCCGTCCTGGTGCTCCAGGCGCCGGGCGTGGTCGAGAGCTACCAGCAGCTCGACCGGGCGCGCGCCGCGATGAACGACGAGTTCTCGCAGCAGTTCGAGTCCAACGGCGTGAAGCTCATGGGCTGGGGCGACGTCGGCGAGGGCCGCATCTTCTCCAACCGCGCGATCAACCGCCCGCAGGACCTCCGCAGCGTCCGCCCCTGGGTGTGGCGTGACGACAGCATGTTCGGCACCTTCCTCGAGGTCATCGGCGCCAACGGCGTCCGCCTCGGCGTGCCGGAGGTGCTCCCGGCGCTCAGCACCGGTCAGATCGACACGGTCGTCGCCTCCGCCACCGCCGCCAGCGCGCTGCAGTGGCACACCCGCGTGACCCACGTCACCCAGCAGGCGAACAGCTTCCTGATCGGCGCGACCATCATCTCGAAGCAGAAGTACGACTCGCTCCCGGCGGACCTCCAGCAGGCGCTGACCGAGACCTCGAACCAGGCGCACGAGACCCTCGTCCGCCGCATCCGCCGCGACGACCAGCGTTACTACCGCGCGCTCACGACCCGCCACGGCATCACCGCGGTGGACACCAGCGCGCACGAGAGCGAGTGGCGTGACGCGGCCCGTCAGACCCGCGAGCGCCTCGCCGGGCGCCTCTACCCGCGCGAGCTCATGCAGCGCGTGATGGCGGCGGCCCGCGGCCGCTGACCCCCGCGCGGTCCTCGAGAGCCGGTCTCCTCACGGAGGCCGGCTTTTTCTTTTCCGTCGGTCCGTCGGAGACTCGCGTTTCCGCCGCCCCGTCGGGTACCCTCTCGCCTCGATTCACACGAGGCGTTGGCTTTGCAGGCACTGAAGCGATTCGACGATGGCATCGCGCGCGGAGAGGCGGTCCTCGCGACCCTCTTTCTGCTCTCCATGATCCTGGCGGCGTCGATCCAGGCGGTCTTCCGCAACCTGGCGGGCGCCGAGATCGAGTGGGCGAACGAGGCGCTCAGCTCCCTGGAGTGGGTCGACCCATTCCTGCAGAAGGGCACGCTGTGGCTGGCCTTCCTGGGCGCGTCGCTCGCCACCCGCGAGGGCCGGCACATCGGGATCGATCTGCTCCCGCGACTGGCCCCGAAGAAGGCGAAGCTGCTGATGCGCTCCATCGCGGCGCTCTTCTCTTCGGTGGTGAGCTTCTTCCTCGCGCGCGCCTTCTGGGCGGCGGTGCTGGTCAACGCCGAGGAGCGCCCCGCGACCTACGAGGTCTTCGGTGACTCCGGCGCCCTGCACGTGTGCGACGCGACCGCGGCGCAGGTCGCGGACGCGAGCCTCGAGATGCCCGGCATCTTCTGCGGCGTGCGCTCGGCGCTCTCCGGCGTGGGCGTGCCGGTCGAGACGCCCGAGGCGGCGCTCCAGCTGATCGTGCCCGTCATGTTCGTGGTGATCAGCGCCCGCCTGCTGGCCAACGCGGTCGGCGCGATCATCGAGCTGCGGACCGGAGGCGGAGAGCCCGAGGTCGTCCGCAAGGACGGCGGCGCGAAGAAGGGGGAGGGCTGACATGGACCCCCTCTTCGTCGTGCTCCTGATCCTCATGGCGTTCCTCGGGGCGCCGCTCTTCGCCATCTTCGGCGCGGCGGCGATGATCCTCTTCGCCGACAACGGCACCATCACCAGCGTCGCGGTCGACGTCTTCAGCGAGCGCTTCGCCGACAGCCCGACCCTGGTCACGCTCCCGCTCTTCACCTTCGCCGGCTACCTGATGGCGGAGGCCGGCACCCCGCAGCGTCTCGTCCGCGTCTCGCGGGCGCTCTTCGGCTGGCTGCCCGGCGGCCTCGCTGTCGTCTGCCTCTTCGCGTCGGCGTTCTTCACCACCTTCACCGGCGGCAGCGGCATCACCATCGTCGCGGTCGGCGGCCTGCTCTTCCCGGCGCTCCTGCAGGAGAAGTACGACGAGAAGTTCTCGCTCGGGCTGGTGACCACGGGCGGCTCGCTCGGCCTGCTCTTCCCCCCGAGCATCCCGATCGTGCTCTACGCGGTCGTCGCCGGGATCCTGATCGACAAGCTCTTCCTCGCCGGCATCGTGCCCGGCCTGCTGACGGTGCTGATCCTCGTCGCCTACTCGGTGGTGGTCGGCAGCAAGCAGCGCCCCCCGAAGGAGGAGTCGCGCGCCGGGCTGATGCAGTTCCTCCGCTTCTGCGGCGGCGGCATCGCGGGCGCGATCGGCTCGGTGGTCGTCTTCGGCGGCCTCGGCGCGGCGATCTCGGGCGAGGGCACCGAGTGGATCGGCGCGCACTTCCAGCTGCTGCTCCTGCCGGTGATGCTCGGCGCCTTCTTCGCCGGCGCGTTCGCCACCCAGGGGGAGACGCGCGCGGCGGTGCTCGAGGCCTCGTGGGAGATCCTGCTCCCGGCGGTCCTCATCGCCGGCCTGATGACCGGCGTCCTGCGCATCCACGAGGCGGCCGCCTTCACCGCGCTCTACGTCGTGATCGTCGAGGTCTTCGTCTACAAGGACATCACGATCCGCGTCGACCTGCCGCGGGTGATCAAGGACTCGATGACCATGCTCGGGGCCATCCTGGCGATCCTCGCCACGGCCCTCGGCTTCACCGGCTACCTGATCCAGGCCCGGGTGCCCGAGCGCATGGTCGAGTGGATGGAGCTCTTCATCACGAGCGACATCGCGTTCCTCTTCGCGCTGAACATCTTCCTGCTCGTGGTGGGCATGCTGATGGACATCTTCAGCGCGATCGTGGTCGTGGTGCCGCTGATCGTGCCCATCGCGCGCCACTTCGGCATCGACCCCTACCACCTCGGGATCGTCTTCCTCCTCAACCTCGAGATCGGCTACCTGACCCCGCCGGTCGGCCTGAACCTCTTCATCGCCAGCTTCCGCTTCGAGAAACCGGTGACGAAGCTCTATACGGCCGTGCTGCCGTTCATCGGCTTCCTGGTCATCGCGCTGGCGATCACGACCTACGTGCCCGTCCTCTCGACGTGGCTCACCGGGCTGGTCGACACCAACGAGATCAGCGCGGACGAGCTCGACGCGATGGACGATCCAGGCGGCGGCGTCGACATCGACGGCCCCGGCCTGGACGACCTCGACGACCTGGGCGGCGACACCCTCGACGATCTCGACGACCTGGGTGGCGACACCCTCGACGATCTCGACGACCTCGACATGGGCGGCGAGACCCTCGACGACCTCGACATGGGCGGCGAGACCCTCGACGACCTGGGCGGCGAGACCCTCGACGACCTCGACCCCGGCGGGCCCCCCGCCGAGGGCGAGACGCTCGACGACCTGTAACCCGCCCCTACAGCCGCCCCGTGATCGTCACGTGGGGGTAGCCGCTGCCGGCGAGGGCGTCCATCGCGTCGACCACCGACGCGTACTGGACGCCGTCGTCGGCGCTGATCAGAGCCGCGTCCTGGTTCGGGTCCAGCGCGCGGCGGTGGGCGAGGTGCTGGGCGAGCGCGTCGAGATCGTAGGCGCCGTCGCTCGCGAGCGGCACGCGCGTCTCGTCGCCCGCGTCGGTGAAGAGCACGAAGCCGTCGTGCTGCACGCGGACCGAGAGCAGGGTCGCCGCGCTCTGCTCGACCGGCTGGTCCACGTGGCCCGGCGCGTCCAGGTTGGCGTCCAGGGACGCGAGCTGGTTCCAGACCGCCGTGACGAGCAGGAACATGATGCAGCAGAGCAAGAGATCGATGAAGGGCACGAGCGGGATCTCGTGATCGACCGTCTTCTTGCCCCCGTGTCCGCCGTCGGTGCTGATGCTCGCCATGGTGTCCTCTCCGCGGAGCGCCTCCGTCTGCCGCGCTCTTTGGTGTCCGGCGCGCCTCCGGGGTTCCAAACGATCTCGGGGCTGGTACTCTCACTGCGCCAGACCCCATGGATCCGCTGATCGGTACCGAGCTCGACGGTCGATATCGCCTCCTCGAGGCGATCGGCGAAGGCGCCATGGGGCGCGTCTACCGCGCGGAGCGGATGGACGGCACCGGCCTGGTCGCGGTGAAGGTCCTCAACGAGGATTGCACGCGCGAGGCCGACCTCCGGGAGCGCTTCGAGCGGGAGGCGCGGGCGCTCTTCGGGCTCACGCACCCCAACATCCTCGACGTCCAGGACTACGGCGTCATCGGCGGCCAGCAGCCCTACCTCGTCATGGAGATGCTCCAGGGGCAGAGCCTCGACGAGCTGGTGGACGCCGAGACGCTCGAGCCCGCGGTGGCGCTCGACCTCGGCCGGCAGGTGCTGACCGGGCTCGCCCACGCCCACGGCCTCGGCGTGCTGCACCGGGATCTCAAGACCGAGAACGTCTTCGTCGTGCGCTCGCCCGACGGCCGCCTCCACGCGAAGCTGCTCGACTTCGGGCTCGTGAAGTTCGTCGACGACGAGCGCTGGGGGGAGGGGCGGAAGCTCACCGTCGCCGGGTCGGTGATGGGCAGCCCCGCCTACATGTCGCCCGAGCAGGGCACCGGGGGGCCGATGGACGCCCGCTCGGACGTCTACTCGGCCGGGGTGGTGCTCTTCGAGCTGCTCACCGGCGCCTGGCCGTTCGAGGCCGAGTCCCGGGTCGAGATGCTGAAGGCGCACCTCCTCGAGCCGGTGCCGGCCCTGGCGTCGGCGCGCGCCGGGCTGCAGGCGCGGCCCGAGCTGGACGGGGTGATCCGGAAGGCGATGGCCAAGGAGATGGCCGATCGCTTCGCGGACGCGGGGCAGATGCTGGCCGCGCTCGACGCGGTGGCGAGCCCCGCGGCGTGGCTCGTGGAGGCCCCCGCGCCGGCGCGCCCCCCGGCCGGCTCGCTGCCGCCTCCGCCGCAGATGCCGCCTGCCCAGGCCGGCGCGTTCGCGGCGCCGGTGGCGATGGCCGCGTCGGCGCCGGTGCAGGCGCCCGCCGCGGCCCCGATGGCCGCCCCCCCTTCCCGACCCCCCGCCTCCGGGTCTAAGCTGCCCTTGATCCTCCTGGGCGCGTTGGTCGGGATCTGTCTGGTGGGAGCTCTCCTGGGCGGCCTGGTCATGCTTCTCGCGCCGTGACACGATTTCGTGACCCACGATCGGAAACCGGGAGGCGATCGTGGCGATGACGCCGGCATGAAGAAGACGCAGCCCAAGCAGCCGCCCCATCCCGGCATGACCAAGGACGACTGGGACACCTGGGAGGACGTGGTCGACACGTTCGTCCTCGAGCGCCCCCTTTCGGATCCGGACCTCGCGGCCGAGGTCCTCCTGGTCTGTCTCGACTACCCCCGAAGCTGGGGGGACTTCGTGGCCGGCCACTGGGCCACCACCGCCCCCACCCGCATCGCGGAGTGGTGGGAGCCCGGCTGCGGCTACCGCGAGGGGAGGGCGCTCGCCCTGATCGAGCGCTTCGTCCGCTGGATGCACGGCCGCGGCGATCTCACCCGCTGGCAGATCGACCGGCTCCTCCACGCCGTCGACGACGGCCGCGAGAGCGTGGGGCTGCCCCGCCGCACCCCGGTCTCGGCCTTCGAGAGGCCGGTGACGGCTCACGACGTCGAGCCGCTCGCCCTCCGCTTCGCCGCCAGCCTGCCCCACCCGGTGGAGCGGGACTTCGCGCCCGAGGTGGTGTCGATGCTGGCCGCCCACCTCGTCTACCAGCTCGGCGACGGGCGCTTCCATCCGTTCGGCTCGCTCGCGCCCGAGCAGGTCGCCGAGGTCTTCTGGAGCCCGCCCGAGGAGTCCGGCGAGGAGCCGGTCGACGCCGATCAGGCGGCCACCTTCTTCTCGGTCGCGGCCGCGTTCTACCGCTTCCTCGCCACCGAGCAGCGGCTCGAGCCCAGCCAGGCGCAGTACCTGGCCACCACCTTCAGCCGCCTCGCGCTCTCCACCCAGGCCGTGCTCGGCATGGGCCCCCGGCCTCGCAAGCGCTTCGCCTGCTGATCAGGCCAGCGTCGGCCGCCAGCCGCGGTCGAGGAGGGCGAGCGCGATGCGGGCGAGGTTGCGGCAGTCGTCGATGCCCCGGTGGTGCCGTCCCTCGAGCTCCAGCTCGAGGGATCGCAGCATCGCGGGCATGCCGCCGCCGCGTCGACCGGTCACCGCGCGGAACGCCACCTTCAGGTTGATCCAGCGGCGATAGGCCGGCGGCGCCTCGAGCTCCGAGGTCTCGAGCTGCCGCGGCAGCATCGTCTTCAGGTCCCAGTCCCCGCAGGTGAGAAACGCCCAGTCGCCGCCCTCGAGGGGCAGGCCCTGGTCGCGCAGCCACGCCTGGTGGGCGGCGAAGGCGTCCGGGAAGGTCGGCGCGGCGTCGACCTCGGCCTGGGTGATCCCGGTCAACGAGCGACAGAACGGGGTGAGGGCCGGGTGGCGCACCGGGCGCACGAACGACTCGTGCTCCGCGCCGATCCGGGCTGGATCGAGGCGGAGCACGACAGAGGGGAGCTCGATGATTTCCTGAGGCGTCGGCGGGGCGACGTCGTCGCAGGTGGCTTCGAAGTCGAGGACGACGAGCGCGTTCACTCGACGCCGATGAACATCACCATCACGAAGACGATGATGCTCATCACCCCCCAGACGCCGGCGAGGAACGCGACGAAGAGGGGCAGGATCCGCTCACCGACGATCACCGCCGGCGCCAGCACCACCATGATCAGCGCGAGCAAGCCGCCCCAGAGGGGCTCGGAGTGCTCCGCGAACCACAGATAGCTCACCACCACGACCGACGCGGCCCCGGCGCCGAAGCCGAAGAGTGCGAGGAGGATGACGAAGAACTTCTGTCCGAGGCCGCTGAAGTGCGCGATCGCGGCCAGCAAGGCCGCCACGGCGACGAGGCCCCAGCCCCACACCCCGGACACGCCGACCGATAGGACGGCGGCGATCCCCATCGCACCCGCGAGGAAGAAGGTGAGGAAGAACTCGGGGTTGGCGAGGATGCCCTTCCCCTTGGCGATGGCTGCTTCGGTGCTCATGGATGCTCGCTTGGACTACTGGTTGCTCTGGTTCTGCAGCACCACGAAGTGCATGTTCGAGAACTCGGCCTGGCCGAGGGTATAGATCACTTCGGACAGGGTACGGAAGGGGGTCCGGTTGTCCGCGATGATTTGCACCGTGCCGGTGAACGGGCGCGACGGGTTGCGCGCCTCGATCAGCTTCAGCCGATCGCGGTGCTGGATCATGATGTTGTGGAGCGGGGTGATGAGGAACCCCGTGCCGCCGCCCTGCTTCTGGCTGGGATCGACCATGCCGTTGCGGAGCGTCAGGATCTGCCGACCGTCGACCACGATCTCGGTGCGGGACAGCTGCACGGGCAGCGCCTGCTCGAGGTTCGCGCGCGACGTGGAGTAGGGGATCTGGAGCTCCGCCGACTGCACGACGTTCGCGCTCTCCTGCGCGAACTGCATGATCATGAAGACCAGCAGGATCGTCATGACGTCCATCAGCGGGTAGATGTTGAGCGCCTGCTCGTCGTGCGGCTCGACCTTGCGCAGCTTGCGGCGGACGAGCTGCTTGACGGCCGACATCGAGGCCGGCTGCTCGTGCTCTTCGGAGGCTTTGGTTTCTTCCGCCATGCCGTGCCTCTATCGAACGCCCGCCGAAAGCAGGACCTCGGGGAAGAGCTCCTCGGTGCCGTCCGCGCGGAGCGCGTCCATCGCGGCGACGAGGTGCTGGAATTCCACCTCGGGGTCCGCGCTGATGATCACCTTGCGCTCCTCGGGGAACTCGCTGTGGACCCGGGCCGCGCACTGCGTGAGCCCGGGCCAGTCGTAGTCGCCGGCCCGGTTGGGCACCGTGATCACGCGGCCGCTCTGCGTCTGCTCGCAGCCGGGCGCGAGCTTGCCGCCCGAGCCGCTGACGATGACGCCGGTGCTGGTGATGGTGACGCTGAGGTTCAGCGTGCTCCCGGCGTCGTCGAGCTGGGTTCGTCCCACGCGCCGCCCGAGCGACGGGAGCTGGGCGTCGATCTGGGCGACCGCCAGCACCGCCTGCACGGTGGCGAGCAGGAAGATGATGATGTTCACGACGATGTCGAGGAACGGGACGATGTTCAGCTCGCCCGCGATCTCCGACGGATCGGGGTCGTGCGTCTTCGTCCGCTTCTTGACGTAGGCACGCTGCTGCGGGGTGAGCTTGGCCATGGGTGCGGCGCTCTACAGCAGCTCAGCGGCCCTTGAGGAGGAGCAGGTTCTCGAGCTTCATGACCGAGCGCTCCATGTCGTGCTTGATGCGCTTGACCATGCCGTGGATGATCAGGTGGAAGATCATGCAGAGCACGGCGATGCCGAGGCCGAGCGCCGTGTTCCACATCGCCTCCGAGATACCCGCGGACAGGAGCGCCGAGCGCTGCGCCGGGGCGGCGTGAGCGACGGCGCCGAAGGCGCGGATGAGGCCGGAGATGGTGCCGAGCAGACCGATGAGGGTCGCGATGTTGGCGAGCGTCCAGAGCGCGCCGACGCGCTTCTCGAGCTCGGGCATCAGCTCCGCCATCCGCTCTTCCATCGACGCGATGACCGCCTCCTCACCCCGGTTGACCTGGGTGAGACCGGACTTGACCACCTGCAGCAGGGGCAGCGGCGCCGCCTCGCACAGCTTGATGGCGCGATCGATGTTGCCGGCCTGAACCAGCTTGCGGATCTGCGCCATGAACTCCTGGCTGTTGACGCGGTACTTCGTGAGGATGAAGACGAACCGCTCCGCGATGATCGCCAGCACGATGGCCAGAACGGCGATGTTCACGAACGAGAACGGCGCCCCATCCATCATGGCGTGCCAGATTTCCTGCATCAGCGAGGCTCCTTTCGACCGCGTCCGGCGGTACCCAGCGACTTACGGGGACGGCTCTGGCTCTGTGCCGTTCTGAGTCCCCGGGTACGAAAATGTTCGTTCTTCAGTGGCAGCTGCGCGCGTTTTCCGTCGCCCCACCAGCAGGGCCGAGTTCTACCCGTCCGCGGGCCCCGAGGCCAGCGCGATCCGCACCCCGTGGTGGGGGACGGCGGACGATCTGAGAGGTCGACGAAGAAACGCATGACCGTCCCGGCATCACGCCGAAAACGACGACGGAAGCTACCGTAGGCATTCGAGGATTGTCAACGAGAGAGGCATCGGTCGCTCGTCCTCGACCAGGTACGGCGGGTCGCGGCGATCTTTTCGGAACCTCGTCGCGGTCGGGCACTCTAACCCGCCACCTCGACGCGCCCCGGCGGCGCGACCTCGGGGATACCTTTTAACCCTCTGCGCGATCACGGGAGGCGGGATCGATGACGACTCATCGCAGGCTCAACTCGCTGTTGACTTGGCAGACGGGCCCTGTATCATCGCTCGCGCTGTCGAGGTCGATCCCCTTCCGGGGTGGCCTGGGCCGCAGCGACCTCACTTCCACGGTAATGACTTGACCGGCGAGGCGCCGCGTGACTCTCGAGAGAGGACGCGGCCCCGCTCAGACGGCATTCGCGACCGCTCCGGTCGCTGAGAGCGTACTAGCAGGGCGCGACAGACGCGCAGGGTTTTGCAGGAGGACCAAGCATCATGGCTACGCTGGCGCATCACTTCGAAGAAGGCGGCTGGGGCATGTACCCCATCCTGGTGTGGCAGATCATCGCGATCGGCATCATCATCGAGCGCGCGATCTACCTGTACCGCAGCTCCATCAACAAGGACGTCTTCCTCGCCACGATGCAGAAGTGCATCCTCGCGGGTGACGTCGCTCGCGCCATCAAGCTCTGCTCCGCCGCGAACGCGCCCCTCGCGCGCATCGTCAAGGCGGGCCTGATGAAGGTGAACCGGCCCGACGCCGAGGTGCAGGCGGCCATGGACGAGGCGGCCCTCCGGGAGCTGCCCAAGATCGAGAGCCGCACCGGCTACCTCGCGCTCCTCGCCAACCTCGCCATGCTCTCGGGCCTGCTCGGCACCGTGACCGGCCTCATCGTCGCGTTCGGCGCGGTCGCCAACGCGGACGGCGCCTCGAAGGCGACCATGCTCGCGAAGGGCATCTCGGAGGCGATGAACTGCACCGCGTTCGGTCTGTTCGCCGCCATCCTCGCGCTCCTCGGCTTCGCCGTGCTCAACGGCAAGACGCAGAGCCTGCTCGACGACATCAACGGCGCGACCGTCCAGGTGATGAACCTGGTCGTGAACAACCGCTCCAAGATCAACCTGCAGGGCGCGTCTGCGTAGCTCGCGGCGGGGCCCGCCGCCCGGTGGGCCCCACCCCGACTCGATCGATCCTCTGACCCACGGAGTACGGACATGGGTGGCGTAAGCGTCGAAGGCGGACATGGTGGAAAGAAGAGCGTCGACAGCGAGATCCCGCTGGTCCCGTTCATCGATCTCCTCCTCTGCTGCATCATGTTCCTGCTCGTGACGGCGGTCTGGAACAAGCTGGCCCGCATCGAGACCAACCAGCAGCAGCCGGGTCAGAACGCCCCCATGGACCAGCCGCAGGAGGAGCAGATCCGGCTCTTCGTGCACGTGTCCCCGACGGGCTACACGCTCTCCGACACGGCGGGCGTGCGGATCCAGATCGACAAGAACGGTGACGTGTACGACCAGGAGGGGCTCCGCGAGAAGCTGCGCGACCGTCGCCAGCAGGAGCCCAACCGTCGCGACCTCATCGTGACCGCCGACGACGGCGTCATCTACGAAGACATCGTCTCCGCGATGGATATCGTCGTGGGCGAGGGATACGAAGACATGTCGCTCACGCCCCCCCAGATGTGAGCGAGAGGGTTTCTGATGTCGATTCACGCGCCCGGTAGAGTCCTCCTCCACAACATCCCGCTGAAGTTCGTCCACGATCGCGTGGCCGGCGGCGGACGGAAGGGTGTCGACGTCGCGATCGCGCTCGTCCCCTTCATCGACTTCCTGATCACCCTGGTCGTCTTCCTCCTCACCTCGTTCAGCGCCTCCGGCGAGCTGCTCGCGCAGCGACCGAACCTGGTGATGCCCACGGCGGCGAACGTCATCGACCTCGAGATCGCGCCCATCATCGCGATCGACCCGCAGATCGTGACGCTCGACAACCGCCGCATGGCGGACACCCAGACCCTCGCTTCGAACGCGCAGCTCGAGCGCATCGAGCAGCTCGTGACCGATCTCGAGACGCTCAAGCGCAACTGGTCGGTGCTCCACCCCCGCGAGCCCTTCTCCGGCACGGTCATCCTGCAGGCCGACCGGAACGTGGACTTCCGCGTGGTGAAGAAGGTGATGTTCTCGGCCGCTCAGGCCGGCTACACGAACATCAGCTTCGCCGTGAACCAGGGCGGCGGCGGCGGCGGCGGCGAATAGCCGTAGCCCCGTCGGCTCCGACCGACGGACATCATGACCGACCCCAAGGGCCGTCCTCCGCTCGAGCCCGCGCGTCCCGACGTCGCGGAAGGCGAAGGGCGGCCTTCTTACGCGCCCCGCATCCCCTGGAAGTGGATCGTGATCGTGCTCGTCGGCGTCGGCGGGACCTTCGCGAGCTACTACGTCCGGCAGGATCAGCGGCACGAGGCGCTCCGCACGCAGATGCTCACCCTCCACGAGGAGGAGCTCGGCGAGATCGCGGAGCGCTACCTCGGCTTCCGCCGCGAGCTGACCGAGCTCGTGATGGAGGCGGCCGAGGAGGGCGCCGAAGAGACCTACGTCGATCCCCGGCTCAACATCGCCGGGCTGCGCTCGGGCGAGGGCCTCTACCTCCGGATCTCCGCCGACTGGGCGGACAGCGCCGATCGGGTCGAGGGCGCGGCGATGGCCATGGAGTCGGACGCGATCACGCGCTGCCTCGGCATCGCCCCGATGAGCGCGCGCGGCCTGTGGGAGCGCGGTCACTTCCTCACCCCGGAGTACGTCGACACGATCCGCGAAGAGGACGAGGTGATGCAGCTCCGGGTGCTCGACGACCAGCTCGGGCGCCACGCCCAGGTCGACACCCCGGTGATCGCGAGCATGATGCAGGCGGACTGGTTCCTCCTGGTGCTCGAGCGCGGCGAGAACCGCCGCGACCACCCGGTCGACGTCTTCCTCTGGGATCTCGATCGCGACCAGCTCCTCCTCCGGAGCCGCATCCAGGGCCGCGGCCTCCTCGTCCCGGTCCGCATCCGCTTCGAGGGCGTCGACAACCCCCGCTACGAAGGTCAGCCCCAGGTCCGATCGGGAGGCGCCACCGACTGCTCGATCGCCTCTCAGATCCTGGCGCTCACCGGGAGAGAGGGCGTCGAGTTCGAATCGGGAGACGCCCTCGCCGATCCCCCTCCTTCCTCCGATCCGTCCGCTCCGGAAGCCCCCCCCGAGCCTTCTGGTCCCGCCGAGCCTTCGGCAGACTCCCCCGAGCCTCCGGACGACTCCCCCGAGCCCTAGGGAGACGGGAGAGAGGAGGGGGGAGGAAATGGCGACAACAGTCGCCATGGACCGGCGTGGGCGTGGGCCTGCGCGTGGGCGTGGGCCTGCGCGCCGTATTCGGCGCGCTTCCTCCTCGCCTCCCGCCTCCCGTCTCCCTCTTTCACGTCGCCCCTCCCTTCCTCGCTTCCACCCTTCTTCGCTTCCTGCGAGTGCGAGTGCGAGTGCGTGGGGAGAAAACGAAAGGGGGCACTCAATCGCGGTTGGGCTCGAACCCGACCTTGAGGCGGCGGGCGACGGCGACCTGCTGGCGGCGCTTGTAGGCGTCGTGGGAGGCGTCGCCCATCTCGTTGGACTGCTCGGTCTCGCGGTCGATGATCTGGAACTCGGTCTGCCCGAAGATGACCGGGCCGAGGGCCCAGGCGGCGGGCGGGGCGGAGTCCATGACCTCGCGCGGGACGCGGACCGGCATGTCGACGACGAAGTGCACCACGCGGTAGCTCTTGGCGGTGAACTGGTTGTCGATGTGGAGGCCCTCGGTCTCCTCGAAGTCGGGGGCGAGCTGGGCCTGGGGCAGGAGCTGCGAGAGGTGCGGGTGGCCTTCGCAGGTGCGGCGGAAGGGGAAGAGCGTGTTCGTCGACTCCTTCGGCACCACGTAGTTGAAGGGGAAGACGTGCCGCATCAGGTAGTTCATCGTCGGGAAGATGTCTTCCGGAGCGCGGGTGACGATGCGGAAGCGGAGCTTGTCGTAGATCTGAGCGGCGTGGGTCTCGGGCTTGCTCAGGAGCTTCACGTAGAGCGAGTCCTTGTTCTTCCGGCCGCCGATGAACTCGAGGATGGGGAAGCCCTGGGCGAGCATGCCGCCGATCACCCGGTAGACCTTCTGCTCCACGAGGTGGAACAGCTCCTGGTCGGAGATCGGGAGCATGAAGAGCAGCTCGCGGGCCTCGAGGTGATGGATGATGTGCATCACCTTCAAGATCGCGCAGGCGCAGAGCTGACGGTGGCCCTTGCTCGAGGCGAGCATCAGGAGCGCGGTCAGGTCCTTGTTCGCCACCGGCTTCGGGATCGGGAAGTCGAAGTTCCGGCGCAGGAAGCTGATCGCCGAGCTCTTGATCGCCTCGGCGCGCGCCCGATCGGCGGGCTGGTCCGGATCGAGCTCGTGGGAGCGGAGGAACTCGCGCGCCTCGTGCTCGTCCCGGAAGTTGAGCCGGTGCCAGTCGATGACCGAGCCGCCCCAGAGCACCAGACGGATCGCCTCGAGCTCGGCCAGGCTGAGGTGGTCGAGCGAGCGGAAGTCGTCGTTGGGCGGAGGGGTCGACATGAGGAGCGACCCGGACGGGTCAGGAGGTCGTGGAGCCGGACGTGGAGGTCGAGGCCTCGGCGGAGCTGGTCACGCTCGTGCGCCCGAGCGCCAGCGTACCGAAGAAGATCCCGAAGGTGACGCCGAGGACGACGAGGTTACCCCAGAACGCCCCCTGACAGCCGGCGAGGCTGAGACCGACCAGGGCGAGCGTGATGTTCGAGAGCTGCTTCGACACGGGCACTACCTCCAGCGCGCTCATCGGGGACCGAATCGGTCCCACCTCATGCGACATGTGATGAGTTGTCGCACATGGGCGCGCCCAGCGTCCAGTTTCTACCAGGCGGAGCCGTCCCTGACCACGGATTTTTGGGTGGCCTCGGGGCCGCTCCGCTCTTGCTTATCTGGGCCGACGCGCGAGACTACAGCGCGATGAGCGACGATCAAGGCGAGCGAGGAAAAGAGGAGGAGCTACCCCTCCTCCCGCTGCGGAATTCGGTCCTGTTCCCGGCCTCCGTGGTCCCCGTCAACGTGGGGCGACCGCGATCGGTCCGGCTCATCGAGGAGTCCTTCGGGCGCGACCGACCGACCATCGGCGTGATCGCCCAGAAGGCGGCCGAGACCGAGGACCCGGAGCTCGACGAGATCTACCCGCTCGGCACGGTCGCGCGGGTGCTCAAGGTCATCCGGCTCAGCTCCGGCAACTACTCGGTGGTGCTGCAGGGCATCTGCCGCATGCGCATCGTCGAGGCGCACGGGCGCGACCCGTTCCTCACCGCGCGCGTCGCGCGCATCCACGAGCCGCCGGTGAAGGACGTCGAGGTCGACGCGCTCGCCGGCAGCCTCCGCACCAGCGGGCGCAAGCTCCTCGATCTCCTGCCGCACCTGCCGCGCGAGGCGAGCGCGGTGCTCGAGAACGTGCAGGACCCGGGCGCGCTCGCCGATCTCGTCTGCTCGAACCTGCCGATCAATACCACGCTCAAGCAGGAGGTCCTCGAGGAGCTCGACGTGCGCGAGCGGCTGCGCCGGGTGAGCGAGCTCGTCGGTCGTCAGTCGCAGGTCTACGAGGTCAAGAAGGAGATCTCGACGATGGTGCAGGAGGAGATGTCGCGCTCGCAGCGCGAGTTCCTCCTCCGCCAGCAGATGAAGTCGATCCGGCGTGAGCTCGGCGAGGCCGACGACGACGACGAGATCGAGAACCTGCGCGACAAGATGGCCCGGGCCGACATGCCGCACGAGGCCGAGAAGGCCGCGCGGCGTCAGCTCCGGCGGATGCGCTCGATGAACCCGGCCGGCGCCGAGTACCAGGTGGCGCGCAACTACGTCGAGTGGATGGCCGACCTGCCGTGGAGCAAGAGCTCGCCGGTCCGGCTGGACGTCGGCGAGGCGCGGCGCGTGCTCGACGAGGACCACCACGGCCTGGAGAAGGTCAAGAAGCGCATCCTCGAGTACATCGCGGTCCGCAAGCTCAAGAGCGACATCCGCGGCCCGATCCTCTGCTTCGTCGGCCCGCCCGGCGTCGGCAAGACCTCGCTCGGCCGCTCGATCGCCCGCGCCACCGGCCGGAACTTCGAGCGCGTCGCCCTCGGCGGCGTGCAGGACGAGGCCGAGATCCGCGGCCACCGCCGCACCTACGTCGGCGCCTACCCGGGGCGCATCATCGCCGGCCTCAAGCAGGCCGGGGCCAAGAACCCGGTGATGCTGCTGGACGAGGTCGACAAGCTCGGCAACGACTTCCGCGGCGACCCCGCGAGCGCGCTCCTCGAGGTCCTCGACCCGGAGCAGAACTCGACCTTCGCCGACCACTACCTCGAGGTCCCCTTCGACCTCTCCCACATCCTCTTCATCGCCACCGCGAACCGCCTCGACACGATCCCGCGGCCGCTCCTCGATCGCATGGAGCTGATCGAGCTGCCCGGTTACACGCGCGACGAGAAGCAGGCGATCGCCAAGCAGTTCCTCATCCCGAAGCAGCTCAGCGAGCACGGGCTCACGCCGGAGCGGCTCGAGTTCGACGACGAGGGCGTGGACTTCCTGGTCGACGCGTACACGAAGGAGGCCGGCGTCCGGAACCTCGAGCGTCAGGTCGCGTCGGTCTGCCGCGCGGTCGCGGTGCGCATGGCCGAGGGCGAAGACGTCCAGCAGATCGCCGACCCGGAGTACGTGGAGAAGGTGCTCGGCCCGCCGCGGCACGAGTCGCAGCTCGCCGAGAAGGTGGCCCGCCCGGGCATCTCGACCGGCGTGGCCTGGACCCCCGGCGGCGGCGATCTGATGTTCGTCGAGTCCACCCGCATGCCGGGCACGGGCAAGATCCACCTCACCGGCAACGTCGGCGACGTGATGAAGGAGTCGGTCTACGCGGCCTTCACCTACATCCGGGCGCGGGCCGAGAAGCTCGGCCTCGAGCCGGACTTCATGACCAAGATGGACGTGCACGTGCACCTGCCGCAGGGCGCCATCCCGAAGGACGGCCCCGCCGGCGGCGTCGCGGTGTTCGTCGCGCTCGCCTCGCTGCTGACCCAGCTGAAGGTGCGCCCCGACGTGGCGATGAGCGGCGAGCTGACCCTGCGCGGGCACGTGCTGAAGGTCAGCGGCATCAAGGAGAAGTGCCTCGCCGCGCAGCGCGCCGGCATCAAGCACATCCTCTTCCCCGCGCGGAACGAGCCCGACATCGACGAGGTGCCGGACACGATCAAGCGCGACCTCGACATCCACCTCGTCTCGAAGCTCGACGAGATCCTGCCCCTGGTGCTCGACCTGCCGCCCGCGCCGGACGACGCCGCGGCCGCCGAAGACTGATCGCTCTTGAGGCGCGTCCTCCGCCTGCGGTCCACCCGGGCCGCGCTCATCACCGCGTCCGTCGTGGCGCTGGGGCTCTGCCTCTCGCCGCTGCTCGGCGCGCCGGGCATCGAGAGCGCGGTCGTGTTCGGCCTCCTGCTCCCGCCCTTCGCGGGCGCGATCGGGGCGCGCATCGTCGACGCCCTCCGGAAGGAGGAGCGCGAGATCGAGCCGGCCGAGGTGCTCGCGGACGCGACGAGCGGGGCGGTGATCCTCGCCCTCGCGCCGCTCGGGATCCTGCTCCTCAACACGCTGCGCAACCCGGTCTGCGCCCCGCTCGAGGGCGTCGGGTTCTACGCGCTCGGGCCCTTCTTCTCCGCCGTGCTCTCGGCCGCGGTGGGCGTGCTCTGCGGCGCCGCCATCCCGCGCCCCCGGCTCGCGACCACCGTCGCCGCGCTCGCGCCGATCGTGCTCGCGCTCGTCGAGCTCTGGGGCTTCTACGCGACCCCCGCGATCTTCGCCTACGGGCACCTCTTCGGGTACTTCCCGGGCACCATCTACGACCCCGACATCACGCTCACGCCGACGTACGTGAGCTTTCGGGGGTTGAGCCTCGTCTGGCTGCTCGCCCTCTGGGGCGCGTTCACCGCCGCCTGGAGCCCGAAGGCGGCGCGGCTCGACACCCTCACCGTCGGCCGCCGATGGCGCCTCGGGCTCACCGCGGCCGGTCTCGCGCTCGCCGGCGTGTTCGGCATGGCCTACGGCCCCGAGCTCGGCCACCGCAGCACCGCGGAGTCCATCGCCGAGGCGCTCGGCGGGCGCACCGAGGGGGAGCGCTGCGTGCTCGTGCACCCGGCGGAGATGTCGCGCGCCGACGCGGCCCGGCTCGCGCGCGACTGCGACTTCCGGGTGCGCCAGATCGAGCAGGTCATGGGCGTGCGGCAGCCGGCGCCGATCACCGCGTACTTCTTCCGCTCGGCCGACGAGAAGCGCGCGCTCATGGGCGCGAGCAACACCTACATCGCGAAGCCATGGCGCCGCGAGGTCTACCTGCAGGTGCGCGAGTGGCCGCACCCGGTGCTCTTCCACGAGCTCGCCCACGTCGTCGCCGGCAACGTCGGCACCGGGCCCTTTCGGATCGCCGGTACCCTCGGCGGGCTCCTGCCGTCGCCGGCCATCATCGAGGGCACGGCGGTGGCGGTGGCGTGGGAGCCGCGCGAGGGGCTGACCCCGCATCAGTGGGCCCGCGCGATGCTCGAGGTCGAGCTCGCGCCGCCGATGAGCGAGGTCGAGGGGCTCGCGTTCCTGCTCCAGCCGGCGAGCCGCGCCTACACCGCGAGCGGCTCGATGGTGCGCTGGATGGTCGACACCCGCGGCAGCGCCGCGCTCCGGCGCCTCTACATGACCGGCGACTGGGAGGCGGCGCTCGGCATGCCGCTCGAGGAGGCGGAGCGGGAGTGGCACCGCTTCCTGCGCGAGGAGGTGGAGCTGCCCGAGGAGGCGCGCGCCCTCGCCCAGCTCCGCTTCGAGCGCCCCGGCATCTGGGGGCAGATCTGCCCGCACCGGATCGCGAACCTGCGCGAGGAGCTCGGCGCCGAGCTGGGCGCGGGCGACGACGTGCGCGCGGCCGGCACCTGCCGCGAGATCCTCGACCTCGACGAGGGCCAGGCGGGCACCCGGGCGGCGCTGGTCGGCGCGCTCGCTCGGCTCGGTCGCCGGGAGGACGCGGAGGCGCAGCTGAGCGCGCTGGTCGGCCCGCCGTCCGCCGCGCCGCCGGTGATCCAGGAGGCCCGCCGTCAGCTCGCCGACGCGCTCTGGCGCCGCGGCCGCCGCGACGAGGCCGAGGCGATCTACGCGGCGCTGCTCGAGGAGCCGATGAGCGACGACGACCGCCGCCAGATCGCCGTCCGGCGGCTCGCGCTCGAGATGGGCGGCGCCGGCGAGGCGGCGCTGCGCGGCCTGCTGGTGCCGCGGCGCGACGCCCAGACCGACGCGGCCACCGCGATGCACCACATCGCCCGCCTCTCCCGCGTCCGGGAGGACGGCCTCGCCGCCTACCTCGAGGCCCGTCAGCTCCAGTTCCGGCAGCGCTTCGATCTCGCCCTGCCGCTCATCGAGCGCGCCCGCGCCCGCGGCCTGCCCGACCCGCTCCTCGAGAGCGAGGCCCGGCGCATGGAGGCGATGATCCGCGTCGGCGCCGACGACCTCGACCGCGCCGCTACGCTGTGGCGGGAGATCCGCGACGACCCCGCCTCCGACACCGGCGAGCGCGCCGAAGCCGAAGACTGGCTCCACCGCATCGTCTGGGCGCGCGCTCGCTGACCCTCTTGGGGGCGGGGCTCGGTCGGGGGTGGCTCTCGCCAAGGCGCGACGCCGGGAAGATGTTGGGGTGGCGGGTGGCCGTCGGGTTCTGGTTGCTGGTTGACCGGGCGGGTTTGGGGGACAACTAATTTCTCGCAGAGACGCAGAGGCGCAGAGGGTGGACGTGGCCTCGGGACGGCGCCTCGCCGTCGCGTGCCTGGACGACCGCCGCTCGTCAGCTGTCTCTCGGCGTCAATTTTGTTCACGCAAAGACGCAAAGACGCAAAGGGGCGGGCTCGGCCTCGGGACGGCAGGCTCGCCGTCTCGTCCCGGGGCGCTCGGCGCTCGGTAGCTGGGGTTCGGCGTAGGATTGGGGGCTCGCGGGCGCAGAGATGGGGCGTGGCCTCGGGACGGCGCCTCGCCGGCGCGTGCCTGGACGACCGCCGCTCGTCAGCTTTCCTCGGCGCCAGTTGTGCTCTCGCCAAGGCGCGAAGCCGCAAAGATGTTGGAGGGGCGGCGGGGTGGGGGCTGGCCGCCGGGTTCTGGCTTGCTGGTTGGTCGGGCGGCCTGGGGGACGATTAATTTCTCGCAGAGACGCAGAGGCGCAGAGACGGGGCGTGGCCTCGGGACGGCGCCTCGCCGGCGCGTGCCGGGTCGACCGCCGCTCGTCGGCTGTTCGTCGGCGTCAATTTTTACTCACGCAAAGACGCAAAGACGCAAAGGGGCGGGCTGGCCTCGGGACGGCAGGCTCGCCGCCTGGGGCCGGGCTGCCCGAACAAAGACACGATCAAGACCGAGGTTGGTCCTCACGTACCGAGTCCTCACGTACCGAGCGGGGGAGGTGCCCGGGCAAGAGGCGACAGCCGCCGAGCGGACGCCGCCCACCCCGTCCTCCGCGAGCTCCCGCAGACGGGGCTCGAGCTCGTTGGTCTCGAGCTAGGCCACGTGACAACCTCAGGTGAGAAGGAGGACTACGGTGGAGAAGATCTCGAAGAGCAAGACGCCCAAGCACCGGATGGCGGACGACGAGGGCGACGAGTTGGAGCTGGAACCCGACGGGGATGGCGGGCTCCTGCTGTCGCTGCGCGACAAGGCCGGCGCTCACGCCGACGCGGGGACCTGGGAGTGCTTCACGTTCACGCGCGAGACCTGGGCGGAGTTCGTGAAGGCGGGTGAGGCCCTCTTCGGCCGCTAGCCCACCCGACCCGACGTGCTCGATGTTCTGCTCGGCGACGTCCTCGCGAGGCTCGCCGGCCGGGCCCTCGTCTCGAAGGTCTTGCGGTCCTCGGCGACGGGGGGGACGCGCGGCGAGGCACGTGCTTCGCTGCCGAGCTGGTGGAGGACGCGTAGGGCACGCCGGCCCCTTTGCGTCTTGGTGTCTTTGCGCGAGTAAAATTGACGCCGCTTCCCAGTCGCCAAACGGCGGGGCGTCGCGGCAAGCGCCGGCGAGGTGCCATCCCGAGGCCACTCCACATCTCTGCGCCTCTGCGCCTCTGCGTGAGTAACATTGACGCCTGCCCCAGCTGCCGAGCGGCAGGCGTCCCGGCCCGAGCGGGCGAGCCAGCCGTCCCGCGGCCACGCCGGCCCCTTTGCGTCTTGGCGTCTTTGCGCGAGTAAAGTTGACGCCGCTCCCCAGTCGCCAAACGGCGGGGCGTCGCGGCAAGCGCCGGCGAGGTGCCATCCCGAGGCCACTCCACGTCTCTGCGCCTCTGCGTGAGTAACATTGACGCCTACCCCAGCTGCCGAGCGGCAGGAGTCCCGGCCCGAGCGGGCGAGTCAGCCGTCCCGCGGCCACGCCGGCCCCTTTGCGTCTTGGCGTCTTTGCGCGAGTAAAGTTGACGCCGCTCCCCAGTCGCCAAACGGCGGGGCGTCGCGGCAAGCGCCGGCGAGGTGCCATCCCGAGG
>Ga0310345_10000685_pt1 | contig 45556 bp, 44 predicted proteins | sample HC15DNA20500_MG_FD_204667 | JGI IMG/M metagenome (GOLD analysis project Ga0310345, IMG submission 204667) | Marine microbial communities from station ALOHA, North Pacific Subtropical Gyre - HC15-DNA-20-500_MG | ecosystem: Environmental > Aquatic > Marine > Oceanic | place: Pacific Ocean: North... | reverse complement strand
GCTTATTGCGTAGGCCGAACAGCACGGACGCGGTCACGTATACGCCGAGTAACAGCAGAAATGCCGATACGAATGGCTTGATCAGATCACCCGAAATGGAGCCTAGAAACAGCGCCCCCACAAATGCGCCGATGGCACCCGGCAGCACCATGCGCTTGAGCAGGGCGACATCCACGTTGCCAAAACGATAATGGGCGGTACCGGAGGCGGCCGTGGTCGCGATCTCCGCGAAATGAATCGATGCCGAGGCGACAGCGGGGGTGATGCCGAGCGCGATCAGCATGGTCGAGGACGTCAGGCCGTAGCCCATGCCGAGCGAGCCGTCGACCAGTTGGGCGATGAACCCGGCGATACCGAAGAGCAGGAGTTTTTGCATGGGGTCGTGCCAGAGCGAGACGGTTAACGCACTTTAAGCACGACGATTATTTTATAAAAAGAATATTATTTTTATTTTATATATCTAAAAAGAATTTAAAACGTTTCGTCCCAAACACGCCCCGCGTGGATCGCCCGAAGCCGACCTCGCCCAGCGAAACATGCGTCGACACCACATCAGCCGGCTTTTATGAACGCATAATCGTCGAGCGGAAAATGCCGGCTTTTCCACTGGATTTCCGGGGTGGTCGCGGCCCGGAAAGGCACATCGCCATGGCGGGTAAAGTAATAGCTGTTGGCGTTCGCGCAGGCGCCCTGGCGGAAAACCTGGCGATGACCGCGGGCGTGCATATCGGCAATGAAGGCTTCCTGGGCCGCCTCGGTCACTTCAACGCGCGAGGCATCGCGCTCGCGCGCGGCCTCGAGCACGCGCACGATATGCGCTGCGCTGGCTTCAATCAGCGTAAAGAACGACGCGCCGTTGTAGCCGTACGGCCCGAAGGTGGTGAAATAATTCGGGAAGCCGGCCGTAGACACGCCCTGATAGGCGTGGTGACGGTAGGTGTCCCAGTGATCGCCCAGATCCGCGCCGCCACGCCCGGCGACCGGGTAGCTGGGCATGGCGTCCTTGTCGGTCACCTTGAAACCAGTCGCCAGGATTAGCACGTCCAGCGCGTGCTCGTTGCCGGCCTCGGTGCAAATGCCGTCGGCGGTAACCCGGGCGATGGAATCCGTTTGCAACGTCACGTTCTCGCGATTGAACGTCTTCAGATAGCCGTTGTGAAAACTCGGCCGCTTGCAGCCCAAGGTGTAGTCCGGCATGAGTTTCGCGCGTGTCTCGGGGTCACGCACCTGGCTGGCGAGCCAGGCACGGGCCGCTTTTTCGACCTGACCGACGCCGGGGATACGGGCGTAATAGTGCGCGATGCCGGGAAAGGTGAACTCCACGAACGCTTGGCTGACCAGCCGCGCCGCCGATTTCGCGCCGGGCACGGCCGAAAGCGCGGCGCGCGCAGCCCGCGGCAAGGCCAGATCCGGCTTGGGCAGGCACCAGATCGGCGTGCGCTGGAACACGGTGAGATGCGCGACCTCGGGCGCGATTTCCGGAATCACCTGAACAGCGGAAGCGCCGGTCCCGATGATACCCACACGCTGGCCGGCCAGGTCGATATCGTGATCCCAGCGGCTGGTGTGCATGATCTGGCCGGCGAAATCGTCGATACCGTCGATCGCCGGCCGGCTGGGCTGGCTGAGGGGACCGCCGGCGTGGATCATCCAGCGGGCGGATAGGTCGCCGCGGCTGGTTTCGATGGCCCAGCGATCGCTCGGCTCGTCGAACTCGGCCCGCGTTACCCGTGTGCTGTATTGAATATGTCGTGCCAGGTCGTATTTGGCCACACAGCGCTCGGCGTAATGCTTGAGCTCGCGCCCGGGCGCATAGGTCCGTGTCCAGTTCGACGCCTGTTCGAAGGAGAACTGATAGCTGAACGACGGAATATCGACGGCCACACCTGGGTAGGTGTTCCAGTGCCAGACCCCGCCGGGGCCGTCGGCATCGTCAATGAGCAGAATGTCGTCGAAACCGGCCTCGCGCAGCTTGATAGCCGTACCGATACCGGAAAAACCGGCGCCGACAATCACGATGTCATGGTGAGTGTTCATTGAGACGTTCTCCTCCCTGGGCCGGGGCATCGTTGGCGGCAGGCGCGCCACGCGGTTCATCTGCGCGCGGTTTCTCGCCGGCCACCTGTCGCAGCAGGCCGTGGATTTGGGTGTGGCCGTCCAGCCAGCGATCGAGCAGCGGATCGAGCACGCCGCGCAGGGCGAACACGGCCCGCCAACGGGCAGGCACGACGATTCGGGGGGCGCGCCGCTGGAGGCCGGCGACGATCGCCTCCGCCACCGTCTCGGGCGCGACTCGCGCGCGCAGCAGCCGGGGCAGCGCTGTGGCGTTCAGACGGGTGGCAAGGGCATTGCCGCCGAAGGCGATTTCGGCGATCGGCGTCGCCGTCCAGCCGGGATAGATCACCCCGGCACTCGCGCCGGTACCGGCCAACTCCGTGCGCAGGGTGCGGCCGAGCGACGCCACCGCGGCCTTGGACGCGGCATACGGGGCATTGGCCATGCCGTTGAGCAGGGCATAGATCGACGACGTGATCAGAATCTGGCCGCGATTGCGCGTGACCTCGGGCAACGCCGCGCGCACGGTGCGCCAGACGCCGAGTAGATCGACATCGACGATGCGCTCAAACTCGGCCTCGTCGCAGCTGGCGAGGGTGGCCGGGCCATCGCGCCAGGCGATGCCGGCATTGGCGATCACCACATCGACACGTGCAAATCGAGCGACAGCCCGCGCAACCAGCGCCCGTGTGGCCGGAGCGTCGGTCACGTCCAGGGGCGCGGCCAGCACCCGCTCCGCGTCGAACTCGCCCGCGAGTCGCTCGACGGCATCGGCGTTATGGTCAGCCAGCACGAGATACGCGCCGCGATCGTACAGTGCGCGCGCCGTGGCAGCGCCGATACCGCCCGACGCGCCGGTTATCAGCACCACCTTGTCGTTCAGGCCGTAACGCACGCCGCTAGCTCACGAAACGGTAGGAAAAACCCAGAAAGCGCGCATAGAGCGACGGCGAGGCGCGCTTGAACCACCAGAACAGCTTCGCGTCCACCTGCGGCGTGGTATAGAGATACCCCTTGTCCAGGCGATCCAGCGTGAGCTTGGCCACCTTGTCGCTGGTGGTCAGCGCATAGTTCATTAGCGCGGTATCGGCGAGCTTGGCGTAGCGCCCGGGGATCCGGCCCGACTTGATGATATTCGTGGGTACCAGCGTCGGGCAGAGCACGTTGACGCGGATATTGTGTTTGCGAAGCTCGGCGGACAGCGTTTCCGACAGCGCGCCCACGCCTGCTTTGGTGACGTTATAAACGCTCATCTCCGGTGCCGCGGTGTAGGACGCGGCCGAGGCCACGTTGACGATGGCCCCGAAGCCCTGCTGCTTGAACTTCGGCACGAAGTAATGACAGCCGTGGATCGCGCCCCAGAGATTGATGCCCATGCACCATTTCCAGTCGTCCAGCGACATGTCGTCGATCTTGCCGCCCAGGCCCACGCCGGCGTTGTTCACCAGCAGCGTGACCGGCTGACCGAGCAGCTTCTCGGCCTGCGAGGCCAGCCGGCGCACCTGGGCCGCCTTGGAGACATCACACTCGAAGGCCACGCCGGTCCCGCCTGCTTCGTTGACGAACGCAGCGGTTTCCTCGGCCGCGGCGAGGTCGATGTCCGCACAGAGCACAGCTCCACCCCGTCTAGCGAGCGTGAGCGCGAAACTGCGGCCGATACCGCTGCCCGCGCCAGTCACGACCGCACAGGCGTTATGGCTGGGGCGCGGACGCGCCTTGAATAATCCGATCATGAAATCATCCGTCGGCGATTCAGGGATAAGCGGCGGCGGTGGCTCAGGCCGTTCTCAGCTTCGGATAGAACTCCTTGGTGAGGTACTTCGTGAGCAGCCCGTTGTCCGGGTCAAGCAGCTTCTTCTCGTAGTAGTCGAGGTGCTCGCTGACATCGTGATCGTTGGGGTGAAAGCCCGGCCGCAGATAATCGAGGATATGGGCGACCGTGCTGCCATAGACGCCTTCCCGCGGGCCGTAGAGCAGCACGGCACCGCGAGCCAGGCCCTTCCAGTAGGACCGGCTGAACAGCTTGCGCGGCTGGCGAAACGGCGGAATCATCGCGCCGCCGAGCGCCACCAGAAACAGGATCGTGACCGTGGCAACGGCAAAGCCGCTCTGGCGCAGCGCATAGTTGCCGGACAGCTCCTGGAAGACGTCGTAGGCGATATCCTTGTGCTCGGATTCCTCGAGCATGTGCCACATCCATAGCGCACGCTGTTTTTCATCGTGGCTGGCGTAGAAGACTTCCTCGTGCTTCATCATGAACTCGGCGAGCACCGCGGTGTAATGCTCGATGCCGGCCATCATGGACAGCTGCATGGGATGCGGCAGCCGGTTGAAGCCATAGGTGAACACCTTGTCGGCGAGCCAGCGATACAGATTCAGCGGGTAGTGATATTCGACCAGGGTGTCGTTGAACTGATCGTGAACCTTGGAGTGCACGGCCTCCTGGCCGATCAGCGCGGTCACGCGACGCTTGAGCTCGGGATCGCTGAGGAACTGGCGATGATGACGGGCCGTGTCGATGACCAGATCCTCGCCGAAGGTCAGGAAGATCGACAGTGCATGAAAGTAGGCCGAAGCCAACTCGCTGTCGCGATAGAAAACGGTGTCGACATCCTTGCCATCGAATTCGAAGTCGAGATGACGAACCGGCATCTCTTTCTTCTGCTGTGCTGTTTGGTCTTGGGCCGACGAGTCCATCACAGCTGCCATGTTCACTCCTGAGGCGACACACCCCTTATTTACATCAATCAATGGCAACCTATCACTAAAAAATGTAACTGTCGAAACGAGTAGTCCCGCACCTTGGTGGGGCGCCATCGCCAGGGCCGCCGACAAACGCGCCGATACCCGGCATGAGCTACGGTTTCGTTTTGGCCGCGCCGATGATCTACTCATGGCATGACCTCGAATCCTCCGCTGCTCGAAGTCGACGCCCTGCGCACGCATCTGGACACGCCGGCCGGCCTGCTGCGCGCGGTCGACGACGTGAGTTTTTCCATTGCGCCCGGCGAAACGCTGGCGCTGCTGGGTGAATCCGGCTGCGGCAAGTCGATGACCGCGCTGTCGCTCATGGGGCTGGCGCCGCGCCCGGCCACGCGTGTGCTCGACGGCGTCGTGCGTCTGGGCGGCGAGGATCTGCTGGGTTTGTCCGAAGCCGCGATGCGCGAACGCCGCGGCGCGCGTATCGGCATGGTGTTCCAGGAGCCCATGAGCGCGCTCAACCCGGTGCTGACCGTCGGCCAGCAGATCGGCGAAGCGCTGGCCACGCATCTGAAACTGCGCGGCAAGCAGATGCGCGAACGCGGCCTCGCCCTGCTCGCCGAAGTGGGCATGCCGGACCCGGCCGGACGCTGGGATGCCTATCCGCATCAGCTTTCCGGCGGGCTCAAGCAGCGCGTGGTGATCGCCATCGCGCTGGCCGGCGAGCCCGAGGTGCTGATTGCCGACGAGCCGACCACCGCGCTCGACGTGACCATCCAGGCACAGATTCTCGCGTTGCTTGAACGCCTGCAGCGCGAGCGCGGCATGGCATTGCTGCTGATCACCCACGACCTGGCCGTGGTCAACGAAGTCGCCGACCGCGTCGCGGTGATGTATGCCGGGCATATTGTGGAGCTCGCCGACCGGGACACGCTGTTTGCCGCACCGCGCCATCCGTATACGCGCAAGCTGTTCGCCTCGCTACCGGGCGCCGCTCAGCGCGGCCAGCGTCTCGCGGCGATTCCCGGCACGGTGCCGCCGTTGACCGCGAACCTGCCGGCCTGTCGCTTCGCGGATCGCTGTGAACACGCCTGGGCCGCCTGCCGGGAAACGCCGCCGGCCTGGCGAGAGAACTCGGGCTCGCGGGTGCGCTGTCACCTCTACGATCCGTCTCAGGCCGGCGACCCGTTGCCGGCCGCGCTGGAACAGGCCGAAGCCGTTCGCGACGACGATACGAATCGTGACGCGGCGCAGGGAACACTGCTCGAGGCCGAGGACATCGCAGTCCATTTCCCGATCACCAAGGGCATCTTCAAGCGCACAGTCGGCCATGTCCGCGCAGTCGACGGCGTATCGCTGACCATCCAACGCGGGCGCACGCTCGCGCTGGTGGGCGAATCCGGCTGCGGCAAGACCACGCTCGGCCGCGCGCTTGCACGGCTGATCGACCCCACCCGCGGCACCATGCGCTTCGGCGACGACGATCTGGCCGCGCTGCGTGGCAAGTCGCTGCGCCGGGCGCGTCGCCATCTGCAGATGGTCTTTCAGGACCCGTTCTCGGCGATGAATCCGCGCATGCTGGTCGGCGAGATCATTGCCGAAGGCCTGATTGCCCAGAATATCGGCAGGAACGCCACGGATCGACGCACAATCGCCGCCGAACTACTTGCCGATGTCGGGCTGCCCGAAGCCGCGCTCGATCGCTACCCCCACGAATTCTCGGGCGGTCAGCGCCAGCGCATCTGTATCGCCCGCGCCCTCGCGCTCGAGCCCAGCCTGCTGATCTGCGACGAGCCGACCAGCGCGCTGGATGTTTCGGTTCAGGCCCAGGTGCTCAACCTGCTCAAGCGCCTGCAGGCCGAACGCGGGCTGGCCTATCTGTTCATCACCCACGACATGGCAGTGGTGAGCTACCTGGCCGACGATATCGCGGTGATGTATCTCGGGCGCATCGTCGAGCGCGGACCCGCCGAACAGCTGCTGCGTGAGCCGAAACATCCCTATACCCAGGCACTGCTGTCGGCGATGCCGAGCGTGAACGCGCGCGAGGGCGAGCGCATCCGCCTGGCGGGCGATCTGCCCTCGCCGGCCAACCCGCCGACCGGCTGTCACTTTCATCCGCGCTGCCCGCATGTGATGGACCGCTGCAAACGCGAGGACCCAAAAGCCCGCGATTTCGGCGGCGGGCATACGGCGCGCTGTTTTCTTTACTAAACGCGGCCCAGTCGCCGCACACGCCGGTCGATCGCGACAGGGCGTTGCGACCCAAACAGAAATGATCGGAAAGCCGCGTACGATTTTGCACCAGACTCGCGCTGCTACAACGATCCATATCGCAGTGATTGCGCAACGCGTTCGGCGTTTGCCCGCGGTTTGCCGATATGAGCCATGCGCGCCGTACCGGCACCGCGCCCACGCGTACCGCTATAAACGATGTTTCACGTGGAGCCGGAATAAAAAGGGGCCACCCAGAGGCAGCCCCTAGATCATCCACGCGAAGATCGATCAGACCGCGATCTGGCCGCCGTCGCTCTTCTGGATGACCACGGTCGACGCCCGCGGGCGCACTTCGCCCGACGTGACCGCGGTCGCATCCTGTTCGTTCACCGAGTCATCCGCCGGCCAGTTGCTCGGATGCTGGATGTTGATGAACAACGCCGTTCTGTCAGGCGTGGCAAAGATGCCGGTGACTTCACAGCCGTTCGGGCCGACGGCGAAGCGCTTGAGCTGGGACTGGTTGCTTTCGTTCACCACTGCCCCGCTGTCGCCCTTATTCAAACCCTGCGGGACAACGGCAAGCACTTGATCGTTGGTGTAGTCGGTGCCCCCGGTATCGGTCTCGATCCACAGGATGCCGTTGCCGTCGCCGCGATCGTCGTACCAGAGGCCGTCGCAGCTCGAGAAGTAATTCTGGTCGCTTAGACCCGAGATATTCTCATCGTCCGTGCTCGGCACCTTGCCGAACACGAAGATCTCCCAGTCGAATGTCGTCTCGCCGGGCGTGGGTTCGCGCCAGCGGATGACTTGGCCGTCGCTGTTATTCGGGCGCGGATTGGCCGCATTGACCGGCGCCTTGGAGAACCCAACGCCCAGTTCGTCATCGCTGGTGCCGCCGTTGGTGTACGTGGGATCGGTACCTTCGGCGGTACGGTCCGAATTGTTGGTCAGCGTCATATAGACCTCGCCCGAGGTCGGGTCGACTGCACCCCATTCCGGGCGATCCATCGGCGTTGCGCCCATGATGTCGGCCGCGTCGCAGGTGTTGATGATCACACCGGCCAGGTCGCCCGGTTCGAGACCCAGCGCCGCGGCCAACGTCTGCGAACCGTCGGGCACCATCGTGTCCGGTGTCAGCGGGAGCCATGCGCCGCTGCCATCGGCATTGAATCTTGCGGCGTAGAGCGTGCCGCTATCCATGTACTTGTCGCCGATCGCCAGACGATCGCTGCGCGTCATGTCGGTGCGGTTGGCATCGTTCGGGTCCCACATCGCGTCCGAGACATATTTGTAGATGTACTCATTGCGCGAATCGTGCCCGGAGTAGAACACCACCGGCTCGCCCTCGACGAGCTTGCCGACCCAACAGCCTTCGTGGCGGAAACGCCCGAGCGCGGTGCGTTTGACCGCACGCGTGTTGGTGTACGGGTCGATCTCGACGATATAGCCGAAGGTACGTGGTTCGTTGCGGTAGTCGCCGGTCGCATCGTCGGCGCTCGGCGTGGCGTTGAAACGCGCGAACTCGCCGTCGACTTCCGATGCGTCGCCGGCCGGTGCCTCCCAGTAGTAACGGGTACCTCCACTCGGGATGCCGAGACGGTTATCGTCGTTTTCTCGGCCTTCATCCTTGCGGAAAACATTCGGCCAGTTTTCTTCGCAGGTCAGATAGGTGCCCCAGGGCGTGTAACCGTTCGCGCAGTTGTTGTTCGTGCCGCGCGTTTCGGTACCGGTGGGCGAATAAGCTGTCTTGACGTAATCCGAGCCCGCGACCGGACCGCTCAGGTTCATCGGCGTCGCGCTGGTGAAGCGACGGTTATACGTGGAATCCATAACATGCGACCACTGGCCGTCGTCGCCGCGGCGCAGCTCGACGATGGTCACCCCGTGGGCATTGATTTCCGTGCGCACTTCGTCGGCATCGCGCCCGCCACCCTGGTAGTCGACGTTGCCGTCCGCGTCTCTTGCATAACCCGTCGGCAGGCCGCCGGGGTTGGTCGCGAACAGCGCCAACTGATCGATGTACTCGTTGTTGAGGGCAAAGATGAAGTTGCTCGAGGCCGTCTCCTCGCTGATCGGGAAGTGCCACATGCCGTCATGGTGCATGCCTACCGCGTTTTCCTGGATCGAGGGCGTGAAGGCGAGATCCGCACGCCACGGCGCGCCATCGCTGGTGATCGGCGTGCCCCAGGGCACCACGACCTGCGCGGTATAGCCACTTGCAGCCACCGCGGCGGCCATGCCCGCCCCTACCGCTGCGTCGTCCTGCGCGGTTGCGCCGGGCACGACCACGGCATCCTGCTGGGAACCGGCGATCGCCTCGAAAGCCAGCATCATCGCCGCGGCCATATCACCATCGCCATCATCGTCGTCGCCATCGCTGTCGCTGCTGCAGCCGGCCAGGCCGAAACCGCCCAGCATGGTCGCGGCCGCGACACCCAGTCCGCCGCGCAGCACGCTGCGTCGCGCGATGCGCCGCTCCAGAACGGAGGAGAACGGTTCGTTCTCGCTGTGGTTGAACAAACGATGATCTTCGATTTCCTCGCTCATGGTCCGCCCTCGGTGGTTTCGTTGGAAGATCCGCGCGCGCACTTCGCGGCACGCTTCGGACCCACCGCACGCTAGACGGCTTGCATGACACCCCGGTTACGCCGCCAGCGGCGCGCCATTCGCCCGATCAGTGCGCGGACAATGCGCGCTCGAACGCGGCCAGCACGTCTTGCGAGAACAGCACGAACCGCACGGTCTTTACCGATTGCGCACACGAGGCGCAGTCGGCGACCGTGCCCAGCGCAATGTCGGCCGCCTCGTCCAGCGGGTATCCATAGACACCGCAGGAAATGGCCGGAAAGGCGATCGAGGCGGCGCCATGATCCTCGGCGAGCTGCATCGCCGTTCGATAACAACTGGCCAACTGCGCGGCGACCGGCTGACTCTGGCTGTAGACCGGCCCGACGCAGTGCACTACATGCCGGTTGGGCAGCTCGAAGGCATCGGTGATCACGGCCTCGCCGGCCTCGATGGGCGCCCGCTTCAGACTCGCCTCGACGAGCTTCGGCCCGGCGGCGCGGTTGATGGCGCCGTCCACGCCGCCGCCACCCTTGAGCTGCTTGTTCGCGGCGTTGACGATGATGTCGATATCCGGCTGATCGGTGATGTCGCCCCGGCGGCATTCGATCGTCATCCCGTTGATTTCACGCTGCATGGCTAAACCTGTATTCGGGTAAGGTGCGGTCATCATCCCGAGCCGAGCGCGTCGAGCCAAGCCCATGGCGCAACTGATCAAGTACTGGAATACCCTCAAGGGCAGCTACTGGTTCATTCCCACCGTGATGTCGATCGTGGCGGCGCTGCTGTCGTTCGCGTTCACGGCCGTCGACAGCCGGATCGGCAACGCCTGGGTGGCCAACATCCCCTGGATTTACAGCATCCAGGCCGACGGCGCGCGCGGGCTGCTGACGACCGTCGCGGGTTCGATGATCGGCGTGGCCGGCGTGACGTTCTCCATCACCATCGCGGCGCTGTCGTATACGACGTCGACGCTGGGCCCGCGCCTGCTCACCAACTTCATGAACGACCGGGGCAACCAGATCACCCTGGGCACGTTCGTATCCACCTTCGTCTACTGCTTGCTGCTGCTGCGCGTGGTGCAGGCCGGTCACGAGGACAACGCGGCGTTCGTGCCGCATCTGTCGCTGGTATTCGCGGTGGGTCTGGCGGTGGCCAGCCTCGCGGTGCTGATCTATTTCATCCACCACATCACCGAGTCGCTGCACGTCTCCAACGTCGTGGCCAATGTCGCCCGCGATCTGGACGCGGCCATCGACGCCTACGAAACACGCGTCGAGGCCGATCGCGAGAAGCCGCCGGCCCACCTGCCGGCAGACTTCGCCGAACAGTCGATCGCGGTGCGCGCCGACGGCGATGGCTATATCCAGAATCTGGTGTTCGGTTCGCTCGTGAGTATGGCGACATCGAAGGATCTCGTTCTCCGCCTGGAGCGCACGCCGGGTGATTTCGTGGCCACGGGCCAGACGTTGCTCTGGGCCTGGCCGAAAGCGCGCGTGGATGACGACACGGCCGCCGCACTCGTCGATGCCTATGCCTGGGGCCGACAGCGCACCCAGTCGCAGGACGTGTTCTTTCTGGTCAACGAACTCGTGGAAATCGCGGCGCGGGCGCTGTCGCCCGGCATCAACGACCCCTACACCGCCATGGGCTGCCTGGACTGGCTGAGCGTGGCCATTCACCGCGTGGCCCGCCACGATATCGCCAGCCGGCACGGTTTCGACGGCGACGACCGGCTGCGCGTCTGGGCCCGGGGCTTCGATTTCGAAGCGCTCGTATCGGCCGTGTTCGACCAGCTGCGCGCCTATTTCGCCGGCGATCGCAACGCGAGCGTGCACATGCTCGAACGCATGGGCGACACCGGCGAATTCCTGCGCAGCGCCGACCAGCGCAAACTCATGCAGGCCCAGGCCGACGCGCTGCACGAGGCCGCCGCGCAGGCAATGACCAGCGAACGCGACCGCCACGCCGTGGAACAGGCCTATCGGCGCGCGCTGCGCCTGATCAATGCACGGCCCGCGCGCTAGGTAACGCATGGGCGCTTGATTAGACTGTGCCGGGCCCCGATTATCGACGGTTCGCCTTTTCAGACCCACAGCCGCCCGCGCCCATGACCGATTTGTCCGACCCGCGCCGCGAGACCGCCGCCCCGCCGATTGCCGAACGCCGCCCCACGCGCGACCAGCGTCACGGCATGACCCTGGTCGACGACTACGCCTGGCTGCGCGACGCGAACTGGCGCGAGGCCATGCACGAGCCGTCGCTGCTGGGCGCGGACATCACCGCCTATCTGGACGCCGAGAACGCGCATACCGATGCGCACATGGCGCCGCTGGCCACGCTGCGCCAGAACCTCGTCGCCGAACTGCGCGGGCGTATAGCCGAGCGCGATGCGAGCGTACCCACACCGGACGGCGACTGGTTCTACTACGTGCGTTTTCGCGAGGCCGGCCAGCATCCGATCTTCTGCCGGGCCCCGCGCTTGAGCGGCGACGACACGCCGCCCGGCGAGCCGCTGCCCGATGAACAAATCCTGCTCGACGGCGATACGGAAGCCGAGGGCCGCAGCTATTTCAGCCTCGGCACGGTGAACCACAGCGGCGATCACCGACTGCTCGCCTTCGCGCTCGACGAGCGCGGCTCCGAGGCCTATACGCTGCACGTGCGCGATATTGCGACTGGCGAGGAGATTCAGCCGCCGATCACCAACACCACCGGCAATCTGATGTGGTCGGCCGACAGCGCCACGCTGTTTTTCACCACGCTCGACGACAATCACCGCCCCTGCAAGGTCTGGCGGCTGGCGCTCGGCGACGCGCCAGACACAGCCGAGCTGGTCTATTCCGAGCCCGATCCAGGCTTTTTCGTGTCCGTGGACACGACCCAAAGCGATCGCTTCATCCTGATCAACGCCCACGACCACGCCACCAGCGAGACCCGGTTCATCGACTCCGCCTCGCCGTGGGAGGCGCCGCGCCTGATCGCCGAACGCGTCGAAGGCCAGGAGTACGACGTCGAGGACGACGGCGACGACTTCGTGCTGCTCACCAACGCCGACGGCGCCGAGGACTTCAAGCTCGTGCGCACGCCCATCGCCACGCCGTCACGCGAACACTGGCACACGATCGTCGAACACGTGCCCGGTCGTCTGATTCTCGACCACCTCGAATTCGCCGATTTCCGTGTGCGCATGGAGCGCGCGGATGCCCTGCCGCGAGTCGTCATTACCGACAAGCGCAGCGGTGAAGACCACGCCATCCGCTTCGACGCCGAGGCCTACAGCCTGGGCGTCGCCCCCGGCTACGAACACGCCACCCACACCCTGCGCTTCATCTACAGCGCGCCGAACACGCCCGACGAAACCTACGACTACGACATGGCCAGCCGCCGGCGTACCCTGCGCAAGCGCCGTATCGTGCCCAGCGGTTTCACGCCCGAGGCCTACGTGGTCAAGCGTTTGCATGCGACGGCCGGCGACGGCGCCGAGGTGCCGATCACCCTCGTCCATCACGTGGACACACCGATCGACGGCAGCGCGCCCTGCCTGCTCCACGGCTATGGCGCCTACGGTATTTCGGAAGCCGCGGCCTTTGCCTCCAGCCGGTTTTCGCTCATCGATCGCGGCTTCGTGCACGCCATCGCCCATGTGCGCGGCGGCAAGGAATGCGGCTATCGCTGGTATGCCAACGGCAAGCTCGAACACAAGCCCAACACCTTCAGCGACTTCATCGCCGTCGCCGAGCATCTCGCAGATGCCGGCTATACCCATCGCGGCGCGATCGTGCCGCACGGCGGCAGCGCGGGCGGCATGCTCGTCGGCGCGGTACTCAACCAGCGCCCCGATCTCTGGGGCGCAGCGATCGCGGACGTGCCCTTCGTCGACGTGCTCAACACGATGATGGACGAAACCCTGCCGCTCACCCCGCCGGAATGGCCGGAATGGGGCAACCCGCGCGACGACGCCTGGGCCTTCGAGACGATCCGCAGCTACTGCCCGTACCAGAACGTCAGTGCCCAGGATTACCCGCCCACGCTGGTGATCGCCGGCGTGTCCGACCCGCGGGTCACCTACTGGGAACCGGCCAAATGGGTCGCCAAGCTGCGCGCCCACAAGACCGATACCAACCCGTTGCTGCTCAAGACCCATATGGCCGCCGGCCACGGCGGCCTGCCCGGGCGCTTCACGGCGCTTGAGGAAACCGCGCTGATCTACGCCTTCGTGCTCGATGCGCTAAATTGCACTAAAGAAAGCGCGGGCCGTGCGCCCGGTCGGGAAGCCGCGGCGCCGGTCAGCGATGATCGTATTTATTAGGCGACAATTCCGGCTGGCGCCTCAATCGGCGTCGACAAGCAACACTTCGAAACCGCCCATGATGAGCCGCTTGCCGTCGAAGGGCATGTTCGAGGGCGGCTCGCTCAATCGTGGATCTGCCATCGCGCCGGCGATTCCAGCATCGCGAGCCGCCCGATCGGCCCACTCGATCCAGGCGAAGACCACTTCTTCATGCGATTGGGCATGGGCTGCGCGCATGAAGTCCGTCACCTCGCCCACCGGCAGGCCATCTCCCCAGGCCTCGACCACGCGTTGGGCGCCATGCGCCTGGAACACGAGCGCTGCTTGTTCGGCCATGGCTTTATAGGCCTGCTTGTTGTCTCTGGGCACCGGCAACACGAAGCCGTCGATATAACCGGGGACACAGGCGTCGCCGACATCCACCAGAGGCTCGAAACCGCCGAAGATCATACGGTGGCCGTCGAACGGCATGTCGCCGATCGCATGCATACGGGAATCGGACATCATCTTTTCGAACGCCGTGTCTCGTGCAGCCTTGTCCGGGAACTCCATCCAGCCAAACGACACGATCTCGTCTGCCGTCGCCGCCACCGCGCCGCGTAGATCGTTGATCTTGCCTTCGGGTACGTCATCACCCCATGTCTCGACGATACGGGAGGCGCCGAATTCGCGTAACAACGGCGAGGCGCGACCGGCATGCGTCGCGAACTCAGCGCGGTTCGCCGCGGGGATTGCCATGACGAAGCCTTCGATATAACCCATACAACCTCCTGCGGGGCGAACGCCCCTTGGCATTTCATACAGGCGCAACGCCCGCTTCACCGGGCCGATGCTTCGACCAGGACGCGATCTCAGCTTGTGCTTTAATGTTGATATCAACATAATTACGGCATGTCAACGAATACAGACGTTTCTCATGGCACCACGCTCGAAGTGCGCGATACCTGCCTGTGTCTCCATGCACAACGTAGCGCGCGTGCGCTGGCGCGGCGGTTCGACCAGGCGTTACGGCCCGTATCGCTCAAACACGGCCAATTTTCGCTGCTCATTGCGTTGAATCGGCCCGAGCCGCCGCCGATCGGCGCCGTCGCCCAAGTGTTGGCCATGGATCGCACGACGCTAACCGCCAATCTGAAACCGCTCGAACGCCGCGGCCTGGTCGAAATACAGCCCGACCCGGCAGACCGACGCACCCGCCGCCTGTCGCTGACTGCGAAAGGCAGCACGCTGCTCGCCGAAGCAGTCCCCATCTGGCGCGAGACGCACCGCAAACTCGAAGCCGCGCTCGCGCCCGGCCGAGCCGACCAGCTGCGGCAGTCGCTGAACGCGCTGGTCTGAGTCATCGCGCCAGCGTCGGATGCAGTTTTCCATTCGCGTAAACGTAGGCAATGTCGCCATGAACGACGTACCCGAGCCGTCCGCCCTGGCGCTCCTCGGCCTGGGGGTCTTCGGCATCGGATTCGTCGCGATTTCGCGGCGCCGTGACAATTCGCAGGGCGCGGCTTTCTGATTCGAAGCCGGATCGACCGCGAGAAAATGAAAAAGGCGGCCCGTCGGCCGCCTTTCGGTGACTCGAGAACAGCACCAGGCGGTCGATCACCGCCGTTTCGGTTTAAGCGGCTCGAGGTCGCTGGCGCGCACTTGCCAGTCGCGCGTGCCGACAGTCAGCTCGATCCATCCCGGCCCGCCATAGGCACGCGTGCGCCCGGCGGCGCCGGGATTGAGTACCCACGGGTCGGTCTCCCGATCGACGACGCGGCGATGGCTGTGGCCGCAGACAATAGTGCGCGCTTGGGGAAACTGCTCGCGCAGCTTGCGATGACGCGTCCTGGCCGGCCACTGATGACCATGGACCACGACCAGTTCACCGCCCGGCAGCTCGAGGGTTTCGCGCTCGGGCCAGCCCGAACCCTCGGGATCGTTGTTGCCGTGCACGATCACCAGCCGCTCGGACAACGACGCCATCGCGGCGACCACGCCGTCGCCGACATCGCCAGCGTGGACCAGCACATCGACGCCTTTCACAGCCTCGGCGATACGCGCATCGAGCGCGCCGTGCGTATCGGCAATCAGGGCAACTCGCATTGGGCGGCAGCCTAACCGTTGCGCCGCGGTAGTCAATCGATGCGCACGCGTCTCTTTCGCACGATAGATGCGCAGCGTATTTTCTGCTTAAGATTCCGGCCATGAAGACACTCGCGATCTACAACCTGAAGGGCGGCGTCGGCAAGACCGCAGCCGCGGTCAATCTCGCCTACGAAGCGGCGGCGTCCGGCAAGCATGTACTGCTGTGGGATCTGGACCCGCAGGGTGCGGCCAGCTGGTATCTCGGCGTCGATGCGGCGCCGGAGATTTCGGCCAAGCGGGTGGTCGCCGGCAAGGAAGCCCTGGGGCGCCACGTGCAGGCGACCGAGCACGATCGGCTGTCGGTATTGCCCGGCGATCGCGGCTATCGCGACTGGGACGCACAGATCCATGCCGCGAAGCAGCCACGCAAGGTGCTCGAGAGCCTGATCGAACCGTTCTCGGAGAGTTATTCGCTGCTGGTGCTCGATTGTCCCCCCGGTATTGGCGCGCTGGCGACATCCGTGCTGCGCGCAGCCGATCGGGTGCTGGTGCCGACAGTGCCTACACCGCTGTCGTTGCGCGCGCTCGACGAGGTACTCGAACACGTGGAGGACAAGAAAGTCGGCAAGACGCGCGTCACGCCCTTCTTTTCCATGGCCGATCGGCGGCGCAAGATGCACCGCGAGATGATCGAGTCGCCGCCGGAGACGATGAAAAAGGCACCCAAGACGTTCATCGACTACAGCACGCACGTTGAACAGATGGGTGCGCATCGCGCGCCGATCCGCGTGTACGCGCCGCGTAGCCGGGCGGCCGCACAATACAAGGCGCTCTACAAGGAAATCCGCTGATCGGGGGCTGATCCGCGCCGCGCGGCGCGCACCCCGGCTCAGCGCGCAGGCGTCATCTGCGCCAGCATGAATTGCGCGATCGCCGCCCCCTGATCCTCCTGCAGGAAATGCCGTGCCCCGCGAATGGTGGTGTGCTCGGCCTCGGCCGCGCCGGGCACACGCCGTCGCAGGGCCTTGTCCGCGCCCCGGGTGATCGGGTCGCCGTCGGCGAAGCAGGTATGAAACGGGCGCGAGAATTTCTCCAGCGACGCCCAGGCCGCGCGGTTGTCCAGGGTGGCCGGGTCGTCCGGGGCGATCGGCACAAGCGCGGGAAAGGCGCGAATGCCGGCCATATAGCGCTTGTCGGGAAAAGGCGCGATATAGGCGGCACGTTCGTCGCGTGACAGCCAGCGCTTGCTGCCGGCCTGCAGGATCGCGCCCACGGGAAACACCGGGCTGCGCAGCGCGAAACCGCGCCAGAGAGAGAACACCCGGGGCATGCGCTGATCGCCGGTCGGCAGAAAACCGTTGCCCACGAACACGCGGGCGAAGGTGTCCGAATGCTCGGCCACCAGTCGCAGGCCGATCAGCGAACCCCAGTCCTGACAGAACAGCGTGACGCCGGCCAGTTCGAGCTGCTCGAACCAGGCCCAGGTCCACGCCACGTGCTTCGCATAGCTGTAGTCGGCTATAGCACCCGGCTTGTCGGAACGCCCGCAGCCGATCAGGTCAGGGGCGAGCACGCGATAACCGGCCGCCGCCAACGGCTCGATCATGTGCCGGTAGAGATAGGCCCATGTCGGCTCGCCGTGCATGAGTACCACGGCGGGACCGTTGCGCGGGCCGACATCGACATAGTGCATCCGCAACCCATCCACCTCGACATAGTGCGGGGCGTAGGCAAACCCCGGCAGGCGGGCAAAACGCTCTTCGGGGGTACGAAAAACCTCTCGCGTCACACGGGCTCCTCGGCGTTTGGGCTTGAGTGGGTGGACACGTCCAAACGATCCTAAATTGGCGATGCCATGCTGAATGCCAGATTAAACCGCGTGCCGCGACGATCGAAAGCGTTTTGTCGCACCGCGACTGGCGAAAGACACGTATTGTGCTGACACGACGCAGACGCTAGCGTGTGATTAAATACAACAGTCATCAGGGTTATCGTGATCAGCCATTCGCCATTCAGGCCGCAGGGCCTGTACATGGCCGCGGCGGCGGCCACGCTCGCGTTGTTGCTGGGCGGTTGCTCGGCCATCACGAGTACGACGGATACCGCCGCGGAAGCGGCCCATACCGCCGCTGACGGCCTGTTGGCGTCCAGCCGGGCATCGACCGATGCCTCGGTCACCGAGCCGAACACGCCGCGTCATCGACAGGCGGTCGCCTTTGTCGACTCCCAGCGCGATCCGCTCAGCCGTGAAGCCGCCACCGGTGGCGGCGAGCATATCGACGCACTCGCCAGCCTGCTCGGCGACGGCGAAAGCACCGATCTCGGCCCGTGGATGCAGGCCCACTACGGCGAGCTTTTCGCCGACGATACCAATGCCGCGGCGATCGTCGACCGCATTGTCGCGCGACGCGGCTAGCACAGCCCTACGCGCATGTTTTCAAAAAAGAAAGGAAGGCAAACGATGAAATCCGTAGTCTCCATCTCCGCTGCCATGCTGCTGGCCATGAGCCTCGCCGCATGCGGCAATAACGATGAACCCGACAACGCCGCAGCCAACGAGGGCAGCGCCCCCGAAACCAACACGGCAAGCGAAAACAGCAACGCCATGGACGGCGGCACCGACACGCAGATAAGCGGCGAGACCACAGGTGACGCCCAGGACAGCATGGCCGCCGATGCGCAGGATGGCAGCGCAGCCACGAGCGGCAGCGCCATGGGCAGCGCTTCGAGCGAAGACATGCCGAAGGCCGCGGTCGCCGTGCTCCACGGGACCGACGGCAACGACGGCGTGTCGGCCACCATCCGCTTCACGCCCAAGGACGGCGGCCTGGCCTATACGACCGAAGCCGAAGGCCTCGAGCCCGGCAAGCACGGCTATCATCTTCATCTCTATGGCGACTGCTCATCCGGCGACGGCAAATCGGCCGGCACGCACTTCAACCTGAAAGGCAGCTCCAAGAATCCGCCCGAGGACATCGATCACATCACCGGCGACCTCGGCGATCTGGAAGCAGGCGAAGACGGCAGCGCCACGCATGAGGGCATGCTCGACGGCGCGTCGCTGACCGGCGCCAAGGCGATCATTGGCCGCGGCGTGATCATCCACGCCAAGCCGAACGACCCGAGCCAGCCGCCGATCGGCGCCGCCGGTTCGCGTCAGGCCTGCGGCGTGGTCGGCATCGCCGAACCGCAGGCCGGCGACAGCGCCTCGAACGCGGGCACGTCCAACGCCGACAGCGGTGCGGGCTCGAGCATGGAAAGCGGCGAAGACAACATGTAAGCAAGCCGCACCGGCTTTCGAACAAACCCGCTAACGAAAAGCCCGACGTCGAACCCGGCGTCGGGTTTTTTCATGCGCGCCGCGCGGCGGCCGCTCTAGCCCGCGCTAGGCCACCGCGACCTTGTAATTGCCGCGCTCGGCGTCGTATTCCAGCGTGATCTGGCCGTGCTGCTCGGCCGACTTGAGCAGATCGGTGAAGCTTTTGAACCCGGAATAGCTTTCGTTGAAACCGGGATACACGCGCTTGATCGTCTGCTTGACCAACGACCCCCAGACCGGGTCGTAGTCCGATTCCAGCGAGGACACGATCTCCAGCAGCTTGTCGCGCGCCTCGGCGCCCTTGTCCGGCTTCTGACCGGACTCCGCCTTGCGCTTGCGCGCCCGGCCGGATTTACGCACCAGGTCGTCGTAGTAGATGAACTCGTCGCAGTTGGCGACCAGCAGGTCCGACGTCGAGGATTTGACCCCGCAGCCGATCACCCGCTTGTTGTTCTCCTTGAGCTTGGAAACCAGCGGCGAGAAGTCGGAATCGCCCGACACCAGCACGAACGTATCGATATGGTCCTTGGCGTAGCACAGGTCCAGCGCGTCGACGACCATGCGGATATCCGCGCTGTTCTTGCCCGAGATGCGCGTCTGCGGGATATCGATCATCTCGATGCCCATCGCGTGGAACGATTTCATCTGGTTGCGATAGGCGCTCCAGTCGCAATAGGCGCGCTTGAACACCAGCCGGCCCTTCTCGAGCACGCGCTTGTGGATAAGCCCCATGTCGAACTCGCCGCCGGGCAGATCCTTGACCCCGAGGGCAAGGTTCTCGAAATCGATGAACACGGCTATCAGCGCTTCGCCGGACATGGGCTTTCCTGCGGGATCACGCGCCAAGACAACGGCGCGATCGAAATGTGCGCGCAGTCTAGCATCGCCGTGATCATCGCCTTTCGGCGCACGCGGTTCGGCGCGCGTTCATCTGCCGTACGGTTTCGTACGGCATGCTATGTTGAGTTTTCATTGAGGAGGAAAACCATGTTCAAACACGCTCTTCTGGCGGGCGCCGTGATGTTCACCGCGAGCTCCGTGATGGCCGCGGAAATGCAGGCATCCGATGCCGAAGGTGTCTGGGAAACAGCCAGCGGCGGCTATGTGGAAGTCTACGAAGACGGCGGGACTTACAAGGGCACCATCGTGGGCTCCAAGAGTGGCGAAGCCCGTTACGACAAGAACAACCCGGACGAATCCAAGCGCGACCGGCGCCTGCTCGGCGTGACCGTGCTCGACGGCCTTCAGTACGCGGGCGACGGCGAGTTCGAAGGCGGCACGATCTACGATCCAAACAATGGCAAGACATACAAGGCCAAGGCGACCCAGACCGGCCGCGACACGCTCGAAGCGCGCGGCTACATCGGTATCAGCCTGATCGGCAAGTCGCAGACCTGGAAGCGTATAGAGCCCAATGCCGAGAACGTCCATCAGGACCTTCTGCAGTCGGCCGGTACCAGCGCCGCGCAGTAGCCGCGCGCTCGAAGCCGACACGAAAAAGCCCCGGCCGGACCGGGGCTTTTTTGTTTCAGCGCCGGCCGCGTCTAGCCGGTCGAGCCCTGCTCGGCGGGCACGAATCTGAGCGCGACGCCATTGTTGCAGTAGCGCTTGCCGGTAGGCTTGGGGCCGTCGTTGAAAACATGGCCCTGATGACCGCCGCAGCGCGCGCAGTGATACTCCTTGCGCGGCATGAGCAGCTTGTAGTCCGTCTTGAAGCCGAGATGGCCCTCGATGAAATTATAGAAACTCGGCCAGCCGGTGCCCGACTCGAATTTCCAGTCGCTCTTGAATAGCGGCAGATCGCAGCCGGCACAGACATACTCGCCGGCAGTCTTCACGTTGTTGAGCTCGCTCGAACCGGGCGCTTCGGTGCCCTCCTTGCGCAGCACCTTGAACGCTTCCGGCGAAAGCTGTTCACGCCATTCGGCTTCGGTTTTTTCCACAGTGTCCATCTCCACGCCAGCGGGCGCCTTGCCCGTGCTTGCCCCTGTCGGATCGTCGGACGAATCGGCCAGCGCCCGGCCCAGCATGGTCGCGCCGACCGCAGCCGAGCCGATCGCACCCAGGAAATAACGTCGCTTCATGTTCATAACACCGCAGATGGGCCTTGTTGCACTCTACGACACACGGCGCGCCTCGGATGAGCGGCGCGTTCAGCCGCGCGGGCCGAGGCGATAGCGCACCACGGACGCGGCAACGAGCACGTCGTGGCGATCGTGCATGAGCACTTCGATATCGCGCTCGACCGTCTCGCCGTCGCCCGGCACCGACCAGCGCGCGGTGGCCATGATCGGCCCGCGGGCCTTGGCGTGATAGTCGGTACCCAGATGCACGGCGATACCACGCATGCCCGCCGGCAGGCTGTAGAGCACCGACAACCCCGCGGTGGTCTCCGCCAGGGTCGCCAGCGCACAGGCATGGATGCTGTTGAGATGGTTACGGTTGCCGCGCCGATCCGGCATGCGCAGGCGGGCATGGCCGTCGGCCAGCGCTTCCACCTTCGCGCCGATGCTGCCCGAATACGGCGCCGCCCAGCCGATCCCGCGCGACAGCAGGCGCTTGCCGCCCGGCAGCGCATAGATCGAGCGGATATCCGGCAACTTCATGGGTTGTCCTTGCGTAGGCTTGGAGTAGCCCGCAAGTCTACAATCATGACCATGAGTGCGACGATCGAAACGCCCGTGCAGCCCACGCTCACGCCGGCCCAGCGCGAACTGTTCAAGGTCGACGGGTTCCTGATCATGCGGCAGCTCGCCAGCGCCGAGCGCCTCGGTGCCATGCGCACCGCCGCCCTCGAACAGGCCAGCGCCCACGTGGCGCCCATCGAATACGAAGCCGACGTGGCCTATCCCGGCGCGCCCGCCAGTCGCGATGCCGAAGGCGGCGATACCCCGCGGCGGCTGCTGCAAGCCTACGACCGCGACCCGCTGTTTGCCGAGTGGGCCGCCGATGCGCGCCTGAGCGCCATCGTTGCCCAGCTGCTGGACAGCGACGATGTCTGGCTATCCCGCAATCACCACAACTGCGTGATGACCAAGTCGCCGCGCTATTCCACCGCCACCGCCTGGCACAAGGACCTGCGCTACTGGTCCTTCGAGACGCCGCGCCTGGTCAACGCCTGGCTCGCGCTTGGCGACGAGACGCCCGCCAACGGCTGCATGCGCGTTCTGCCCGGCACCCACCGCATGTCCTTCGACGCCGATCAGATGGACGCGGACCAGTTCCTGCGCGAAGAACGCGACGACACCACGCGGCTGATCGAAACCGCGATCGAGGCCGCGCTCGCGCCCGGCGACGTGCTGTTCTTCGATGCCGGCCTGCTGCACGCCGCCGGCGCGAACACCACCGAGGAACACAAACTCTCCGTGGTGACCACCTACTACGGCAGCGACAACGCGCCGGTCGCGGGCAGCCGCTCGGCGCGGCGCGAACCCATTCACATCCGCGAGGCCCGCCATGCATAGATTTCTGCTCGCCAGCGTGTTCTGCGCGCTGGCCGGTACCGGCACGGCCGGTGCGGCGACACTGGACAGCCTGCAATGGGATCACCGCGTGATCGCGGTCTTCACGGCGACCGCATCCGCCGGCCAGGACGCCGCTGACACCCTCGAGCGCACTGCCGGCATCGCCGAGCGCGATATCGCCTGGTTCGTGATCACGCCGGACGGCACGCAATCGAACCTGTCCACATCCCTCGACCGTGCTTCGCTGACCGCGCTGCACGAGGCCGACGGATTCGAGGCCATACTCGTCGGCAAGGACGGCGGCGTGAAGTCGCGCCAGACCGACGAACTCGACGTCGATGCGTTCTTCGGCGAGATCGATACCATGCCCATGCGCCAGCGGGAGATGCGCGAGAAATGACCGACACCCAGACCCGTAACGTTCTCGGCGAGCCGCTCGCCGGCTGCTGCGACGCGCCCGTCACCGGCTTCTATCGCGACGGTTTCTGCCGTACCGGCCAGGCCGACATCGGCCGCCACGTGGTCTGTGCAGTGGTCACCGATGACTTTCTCGAATTCTCTGCCCGACGCGGCAACGATCTGTCGACGCCACACCCCGAATTCGAGTTTCCGGGCCTGAAGGCCGGCGACCGCTGGTGCCTGTGCGCGGCACGCTGGGCCGAGGCGCGGGAAGCCGGCGTTGCGCCGCGCGTCGCTCTGACCGCCACCCATGAGGCGGCGCTGGAGATCATCGACCTGGCAGACCTGAAAGCCCACGCCATCGATCTGTCGTAAAACGCAGGCCGCAAGCGCGATAACCCTGCGGGCTATGCGCAACCGTGGCGCAGGCGCTACGCTCGCACGATTCCATCAGGAGATGTCATGCGGCTGCTCAATCCCGTCGACCAGATCTTTCTGCGCCTCGAGCGCCGCAACCAGCCCATGCATGTCGGCGGGCTGCAGCTGTTTTCGCTGCCGGAGAACGCCGGCCCGGACTATGTGCGTGAACTGGTGACGACCGCACGCGGCTTCTCCGACGTGCAACCGCCGTTCGACCGGCGCCTGAAGTATCGCTTCGGTCAGCCGTTCTGGGTCGACGACGACAGCTTCGATCTGGAATACCACGTACGCCATCTGGCCCTGCCGCAGCCGGGCGCCATCCGTGATCTGCTCGCGCTGGTTTCCATGCTCCACGGCGCGTTGCTCGATCGGTCGCGGCCCATGTGGGAGACCTACATCATCGAGGGCGTGACCGGGAATCGCTTCGCGGTCTACACCAAGTTTCATCACTCGATCATGGACGGCATCAGCGCCATGCGCGTGATGCGCCGCTCGCTGAACAACCAGCCGAGCCCCGGCGGCATGCTCGTACCCTGGGCGTTGTCCTCCGACGGCGGTGATACGCCTGCCGCGCGACGCGCGCCGCCGTGGCGATCGGCGCTGAAGGCGATCGGCGCCACCGGTCGTCAGGTGGCGGCGCTGCCGCGGGTGGGCCACGAGGTGCTGCAGGCCTGGCAGGACGCGCGTCACGAACCCGGTTTCACGGCCTTCAAGCAGGCGCCGGCCTGCATGCTCAACCGGCGCATCAGCGGCTCGCGACGCTTCGCGGCGCAGTCGTATTCGCTGAGCCGGATCAAGCGGCTGGCCAAACACTACGACGCCACGGTCAACGATATTGTGCTCGCCATGTGTGCGAGCGCGCTGCGCGAGTATCTGATCGAACAGGACGCGCTGCCCGATCAACCGCTGATCGCCATGCTGCCAGTGTCCTTGCATACGGCCGACAGCGGCACCGGCAACAACGTGGCCATGATCTTCGCCAGCCTCGCCACCGACGTCGCCGACCCGGTCGAACGCCTGGCCACCATCCGGCAGTCGGTGGATCACTGGAAACGCCGCTACAAGGCCATGACCAGCGAACAGATCCTGGGCTTCACCGCCGCGCTCGGTACGCCGGCGGGCGTGAACCTGCTCACCGGCATCGCCCCGAAGAATCAGTCGTTCAACGTGGTGATCTCCAACGTCCCCGGGCCGAGCGAGACGCTCTACTACGGCGATGCGACGCTCGAAGGCATGTACCCGGTTTCCATCGTGCTCGACGGCCAGGCCCTCAACATCAGCATGGTCAGCTATCAGGATTCTCTCGAGTTCGGCCTCATCGCCTGCCGACGCTCCGTGCCCAGCATGCAGCACATGCTGCAGTTCCTGGCCGACGCGCTGGACGATCTGGAACCCACCGACGTGCCCCATACCGGGCGCGACGGTGTCGCCGCGGATGGCGGCTGACCCGCCTCGCTGCGAGCTCTGCGGCCGGGCGGGTGTGCGTACCACGCGTCATCACCTGATCCCGCGCCGTACGCATCGGCTCAAACGCATCCGCAAGCGTTTCGATCGCGAGGAGCGTCTCACCGCCATTCTGTATGTCTGCCGGCCCTGCCACAGCCATATCCACGCCGTGCTCGGCGAAAAGGAACTCGCCGAAACCTACAACAGCCGCGCGGCTCTGTGCGCGCATCCCGAGATCGCCACGTTCATCGACTGGCTGGCGGACAAACCACCCGGCTTTCGACCGCAGATCCGGCGGCCGAAGCGCTGACATAAAACGCTACACCGCCCGCCCGCTGGCGGCCAGGCGCAGCCCGAGCGCAATGAACAGCGACCCCAGCGCGCGATCCATCCACTGCCCGACGCGTGGATGATTGCGCACGGTGCGGGCCAGACGCCCACCCAGCAGGACCATTGGCGGCTCCACGAACGCCGCCACCGCGATGATCAGGCTGCCATGCAGAAACAGCTGCGCCGGCACCGGCCCCGCGCCGACCACCACGAACTGCGGCAGAAAGGCCACGAAGAACACCGCGACCTTGGGGTTGAGTACCGCGACGAGAATCCCGCGGCGCAGAATCGTGGCGTTACTGATCGGCGCGCTGTCGAGTGTCACCGCCAGGGTGTCGCCGCCGGATCGCCAGGCCTGAATGCCCAGCCAGACGAGATACGCCGCGCCCGCCCATTTGACGATGCCGAACGCCAGCGCCGATGCGGCCAGCAGTGCCGACAACCCGAGCGCGGCCAGCACCACGTGCACGAAGGTGCCGCTCCAGGCGCCCAGCATGGCCGCGAAGCCCGAACGTACGCCCCGGCGGGCCGACTGGCCGAGGATATAGGCCATATCCGGCCCGGGCGACAGGTTCAACAGCGCCGCGGCGCTGAAGAATGCCAGCCAGTGGGCATAGGAATAATCGAACATGTCGGGCTCCGCGCTATCGCTCGTGCAAGAACCTAGCGCGACGCGCGGGCACCGGCAACGGCGCCGGCGATCGCACAGGCGCAGCCGATCACCAGAATCGCCGCGCCCATACCGATCAGGTCGATATAGCGGCCGATCTGCGCGTACAACCGCGCCATCACGAACCCGCCGACCGCTTGGGTTACCGCAAAGCTCAGCGTCGCCCAGCCCCAGATCTGCTGCTGGCGCCCCATCGGCGCCAGATCCACCACCACACCGGCAGTGAGCGTGATGATGGCCGGCACCATCGCACCGACGAACAGCGAGGACAACGTCAGCGCCCACGGCTGGGTCGAGGCCAGGGGCAGCGCCGTGGCTGCCGTCATCAGCACGAAAGCCGCGATCAGCGCCGGCCGAAAACCCAGCCGGGCCGCGGTGACCCCCGCCGCGGCCGGCCCGACCATGCCGCCGATACCCAGCAGCAGCCAGTACGCGCTGCCACTGCCCAGGCCGCGCCCCAGTTCGCGGGCGATATAGTCCACCCAGTAGAGCGAATGCGGCACATAGCCGGCCGAACTCAGGCCGTAGGCGACCACGATCAGCGTGATCGCCAGCCACGGCACGGCCGCCGTTGTGCCGGTATGCACGCTACGCGTCTCGGATGCCGGCAAATCCGGCACGCCGCGCCAGACGGCGAACCAGCTCCAGACCGCCAGCAGACCACCGACCACACCCACGGCACACCAGGCCGCGGCAATGCCTGCATCCGCCAGCCACGGCACGATCAGGCTGGAGGCAATCGTGCCCACGCCGATCCCGGTGAAGATCACCGCCGAACTGCGAGGGCGCGCTCGCGCCGGCATACGCGCCATGATCGCCGGCGTGACCACGATGGTCAGCGTAGCCGCGGCCCAGCCTGCCACCAGCCGCCAGGGCGCATACCAGACCATGCCCCAGTCGAGCGCGCAGGCGAACAGGCTCGCCACCACGGTGGCCAGACAGACCGCGATCGTGCGGCGCTCGCCGAAGCGGCGGCCGATTCGATGCGCAGTGGCCGCACCACACAGATAACCCAGCAGGTTGATCGCGCCCAGGCGCGCGGTCTGCGCATCGCTGAACCAGTGCTGTTCGACCAGCGGCGTAATCAGCGGCGTGAAGGCATAGCGGCCCAGACCCACGCCGAGCAGTAGCGCAACGGCGCCGGCCAGGGGCAGCCGCCAGCCCGGGTCGACAGCCGGCGCGCGATCGATCACGGCACCCGCCGAACCGCGCCGCCAACCGCACTGGCGGCAGCCGCCGCGAGTGCGATGACCGCGATCACGAACAGCGGCCGATAGCTGGCGAACTGTTCATAACCCCAGGACATGCCGTAGGCGGACGCCGCCTGCGCTAGCGCGAAGGCCAGCGTGGCCCAGCCCCAGAGCTGTTGCTGGCGTTCCGGCGTGCACAAGGACGCGACCGAACCGGACGTGAGGGTGACCGTGGCCGGCACGAGCAGCCCGACCAGAAACGAGGAGGCGCCCAGCGACAGCACATGACTGGAGATCAGCGGCAGGCTCACCGCCGCGGTCTTTATCGTGAGCGCGATCGCCAGCGCCGGGCGGAAGTTCACCCGCGCGGCGAGCATGCCGGCCACGATCGGTCCGCACATGGCGCCCACGCCGAACACCACCCAGTAGCCACTGCCGGTAGCCAGCCCCTGGCCCAGCTCACGGGCGATATAGTCGACCCAGAACAGCGTATGCGGCACGAAACCGATCGCATCCAGCCCATAGGCGCCAATGACCAGCCAGAGCGCCAGCCACGGCAGACGCGTCGACGCACCGTCGCGGCTGTCGGTGGCCGGCAGCGGCGGCAGATCGCGCAACACCGCGAACCAGGCCCAGGCGCTCAGGGCGGTCGCCACCAGCGCCAACGCGATCCAGGTCGCGGCGACGCCGATATCGGCCAGCCAGGGCACCAGCGTGCCGCTGGCCATCACCCCCAGGCCAATGCCGGTGAACACGCGCGCGCTGGTGCCGGCGCGTTCCGCGATCGACACGCGGGATAACGCGGCCGGCGCGCCGACCACCACCAGCATCGCGCCGGTCACGCCGCAGGCCAGCCGCCAGAAGCCGTACCAGTACACACCGGCGTCGAGCGCACAGGCATAGAAGCTCATCGCGGTGATCGCGAGACAGGCGCCCAGTACCGCACGCACGCCGAAGACGAGCGTGGCCCGATGCGCCGTGGCTGCACCGATGAGATACCCCAGCAGATTGATCGCACCCAGATAGGCCGCGTCGTGCGGAGAGAACCAGCCGGCCTCGACCAGCGCCGGGATCAGGGGCGTATAGGCGAAACGGGCCATGCCGATGCCGACCAGCGTACAGACGCCGCCGGCCAGGCCGAGCTGGTGGGCCGATATCCGATTCATCGTTGTTCTGTACAGCAATCGAGGCCCGCGAGTGTGCCATGCCTTGCGCTACAACGCTTGCCGCGTGGCCGGGCGCCAAGAGCTCGCGCCTGCTAGGATCGCCTCATGGACACGAGCGCCGACGATCTTGCCGTTCGCGTGAATGCGCTGCTGGTCGGTGCACTCGGCCCGCTCGCGGGCGATGGCGCGGCAACCGGCATCGACAAGCGCGCCGTGAGCGACCCGCGCTGGCTGGACGCGAGCGGCGTGGCCGGCGACATACAGGCGGACCCGATCCACCACGGCGGCGCCGAGCGCGCGCTCAACCACTACCCCGCCGAACATTACGCCGTCTGGCGGGCGCGCTACCCCGGCCACGACGACATCTTCGTGCCCGGCATTTTCGGCGAGAACATCACCACCGAAGGCATCACCGAGGACGATGTCGGCATTGGCGACGTGTTCACGCTGGGCGAAGCGACCATCCAGATCGCCCAGCCGCGCCAGCCCTGCTGGAAGATCGGCGCGCGCACGGGTGTTGCGGGTCTGGACCGGGCGGTGGCTGGCGAAGGGCGTGCCGGCTGGCTCTATCGCGTGCTCGAACCCGGCCATGTACAGGCCGGCGATACGCTCGAGCGGATCGAGCGGGCCGATCACGGCATCACCTTGGCCACGATGTGGGCCGCCTGCGGCGCACGCCGGCCGGACGCCGATCAGCGCCAGGTGATGATGACGCTCGCCGCCCTGCCCACACTGGCGCCGGAATGGCGCAAGAACCTGGCTCGACGCGCCCGCTGATCCATCCGCCGCGGCCCGACCGGCCTATTTCGGGTACAGCCGGATCCGGCGTTCCGGATGGACCACGCCAACCGCAATGTCGGTGAAGTCGGTGAACAGGCCCTCCACGTTGTACTGGAAATAGTAGCGCCGCAGCTCGTCCTCGAGCCGGCGCGTGCCGTCGGGCAGCTGATCGGCACGGAAGGTGTACGGATGCACCTTCAGCCCGCGCTGGTGGGCGAGCGTGACCAGCGCCCCGTCGGTGTCGGCAATCCGGTTCTTGTCCGGGCCAATGCCGTCGGCGTAGGTCGCGATCTCGTCGAGGCCGGCGGGCATGATCAGATCGTCGAAGGCTTCACCGCCGCCGATGAGCTGGATCATCGGCAGGTCGGAACCCATCGCCTCGCGCATCTCGCGCAGGTTCTCGAACCCGAAGCTCTGGATATAAACTTTCGCGTCGCGCCCGGCATAGCCGTACTCGGCCAGAGTGTCGAGCAGCACGCGCTCGATCGGCAGGCCTTCGCTGTCGTGAAAGACCGGGTCCTTGGTTTCGGGATAGATGCCGACATCGCGACCGGTTTCGCGGTTGAGCGACTGCACGAGCTCGACCATCGCCACGAAGGTGGGCACCTTGAAGCCCTTCGCCTCGGCCTTGAAGCGGCCCGGAAACACGCGCCTGCCGTCCGGGTTCGTGCGCTCGGTGACGTTGAGCTGCTGGATTTCTTCAAGAGTGAAATCGGCGGCATACCAGCGCCCGTCGGCCCGTGCGCGATCCGGAAACTGCTGCTCGACATCGGTGGTGGATTCGAGATGGATATCGTGCAGGCAGATTAGCCGCTCGTCCGCGGTCATCACCAGATCCGGCTCGACATAGTCCGCGCCCAGCGCGTAGGCCATGGCGTAGGCGGGCAAGGTGTGTTCGGGCAAGTAGCCGGAGGCGCCGCGATGGGCGATCACGATCTTGTCGACGCTGTTGGCGTTTTTCATGCCGCGTTCCTTGCCGTGATGGGGGCCGGCCCCGTCATGCCGACCGTGCGCCGAGGCATGGATCGGCGGGGCGGCACTGGCAGCCAGCGCCGCGCATAGCAACAACAGTAGCAGGGCGGCATGGCGCGCGTAGTGGGCGGTGAGACGCATGGCGAAGCTCGGCTGTTCCGGTGGATGCCACCCACGCTAGCCGTACGGCATGACGGGCCGATGACCGGTCGTGCGGCCCCTCAGGCGCCCTTTTTCGGCTGCGGCTCACGTTGACGGATCAACCCTTCCTGGGCAACCGAGGCAACCAGCTGGCCCTCTCGATTGAAGATCAGCCCGCGCGACAGACCGCGCGCGTCCTGCGCGCCGGGGCTGTCCATGGCATAGAGCAGCCAGTCGTCCACCTTCAGATCGCGATGAAACCACAGCGCGTGGTCGATGCTGGCCATCTGCATGCCCGGGGTGAAGAACGACACGCCGTGCGGGAACAGCGAAGTGGCCAGCAGGCCGAAGTCGCTGGCATAGGTCAGCACCGCGCGGTGCAGGGCCTGATCGTCCGGCAGCGGCGCCTTGGCCTTGAACCAGACATGCTGGATCGGCTCGCGCTTGTCGGGGGCAAGCATGTTCCAGGGTTTGACCGCGCGCATGTCGATGGCGACCTCGCGGCCGACGGCCTCGCGCAACGACTCCGGCACCCGATCGAGCGCGTCCACCCATTCGTGACGCAGCTCGTCGTGGCTGATCAGTTCTTCCGGGCCCGGAACGTCCGGCATGGGCATCTGGTGGGTATAGCCGGTTTCGGCCACATGAAACGACACCAGCATGGAAAAGATCGGCCGGCCGTGCTGAATCGCCTGCACGCGACGGGTGGCAAAACTCTTGCCGTCGCGGATGTTGTCCACCTCGTAGACGATGGCGGCCTGCATGTCGCCCGGACGCAGGAAATAGCCGTGCATGGAGTGGGCCTGCTGCGACGGGTCCACCGTGCGGGTGGCCGCGACCATGGCCTGGCCGGCGACCTGGCCGCCGAATACGCTCTTGCCGCCGATATCCCGCGAGCTGCCGCGGAACAGCCGCTGTTCGAGTGCTTCCAGATCGAGCTGATCAAGCAGATCCTTGACCAGGCGTTCCCCATCCCCTGTCATCGTGCGTCTCGCTTACGGGCCGTCGGCGCGGGGCGGACGGCGTCTTGGAACCTAAGAAACAGGGACCGGCTCGCGGCCCCTTCTTAGCCCTTAGTCTAATGCATCGCTGCCCGAGCCCGGCAGCGCCGGCGGGCAAGGCACGATCAGGCGTCGTTCGACGGCTCGGCCCCATCGGCCGCACGCAACAGGAAATCCGCGCGCGCGAAGGCGATCGGCCGCTCGGGATCGTCCTGCCAGCATTCGGCCTGCACCTGGGCAACACGCCGGCCCGAGCGGATCAATCGACACCGGCAGCGGCAGTCGCTCGCGGCGGCCGAGCGCCAGTAGTCGATCGAGAAATCCACCGGATACGGCAGGCGCGCCTGGCGTTCGGCAATCAGCACCTCGAACTGCATGGCCAGCTCCAGCAGGCTGGCGACGGTACCGCCGTGCAGCGCCTGCAGCCGCGGACTGCCGATCAGCGCGTCGCGAAAGGGCATGCGATAGATGCGCCCGGTTTCGCCGGTCGCCGTCTCGATCCGGATATCCAGATAACGCGCATAGGGAATCGCCGCGACCAGGGCTGCGGAATCATCGATGGCGGCCGAGGGCTCGTCCACGCCGCTCACGAGACCGTCATGGGTTGGCCGGTGCGCATGAACGCCGCGGTACACAGCGAAACGGCGCGTTCGCGCTCGCCCTGGTGCAGCGTTGCCCGCACGAAACCCACGCAGCGCGTGAGGTGATAGCACTCGGCCTCGATCCGGAGATCGTGGCCCGCTACCGCGGGACGCAGGTAGTCCATGCGCAGATCCAGCGTGGCGATGGATTCCAGCCCGGGCAAGGCGAGAAAGACCGCCAGCCCGCAGGTGCTGTCGGCCGCGCTCAGGCCCACGGCGGTATGCCAGAGACCGGCCGTCGGATCGCCGAGAAAATCCTCGCGATAAGCCAGCGCGGTGACGATACGATCGGTGCTGACATCGACCACGCGCAGCCCGATCGCCTGGTTGTAGGGAATACGCGCGTTGAATCGCGCCGCGATGCCCGCGCGTACGGCCGGGTCGCGCTTGTTCAGCGTCTCGTCCATGGGTCGCGACCTTAGCCCGGGCGCATCGCGCTGTCCACGCGTGACGCGTGGCAACACACCGGCAACGCGGTGCCGCCCAAGCGCGTAAGATGAAACACAGGCGGTCGCCGTGGCCGCCTCCATTTCGCACGACGCCTGCCGACGGCCTATGGACCATCCCGACTACCCGCTGTTTCCCCTGACCACCGTGATCTTTCCCGGCGGCATCATGCCGCTGCGCATCTTCGAGCCGCGCTATCTCGACATGGTTTCGATGTGCATGAAGGGCCAGACGGGCTTCGGCGTATGTGCCGCCCGGCCGGCAGAAAAGGATCACGAGTTCAGCAGCCCACGGGCGGTGGGCACGCTGGTGGAAATCGTGGACTTCGACCGTCTCGACGACGGCACGCTGGGGATCACCGTCGAGGGGCGGCGGCGTTTCGATGTCGTGTCCACCCGCCAGGCCGACAACGGCCTGTGGTGGGGCGAGGTCGATTTCATTCGCGAGGATGCAGATAGCGCCTGCCCGATCGAGTTCTCACAGCTCAAGCAGGTGGCGGCCGCGCTCATCGAAGAGATCGGCCTGCCCTACGAACAGCGCGGCACGGCCTACGACTCCGCGAGCTGGCTGTCTGCGCGGCTGACCGAACTGCTGCCCTTCGATGCCGCCACCAAGCACGATCTGCTCGCCACGAACGATCCGCTCGAGCGTCTGCGCCGTATCCGCCCCATGGTCGAGATCGAGAACACTGGTTAGCGCGCGGCGCCGGCCCGGATGTGATCCGCCCGGGCGCCTGCGATAGCATCATCGCCAGGGGATCGAATCCAAACCATTACGTGAATGCTTTCAACCGCTGGCTATGGGCCGGCTTTTTCGTCATGGCCGGCACCGGCTGCAGCACCGCGCCTCAGCAGCGCAGCGACACGCCGCCCGCGGCGCCGGCCCAAAGCACGACCACCACCGATAGCGATCGTCCGAACAGCGGCAGCGCACCGCGCGTGGCCCGGGCGCGCGCGATCGCGTCCGAATTGGACGCATTGTCCGAAGACACTGTCGACAGCGCCGTGGCCGGCTACTACGCGCGCAACGCCAACGCCCCGGCCTGGTTCGATGGCCAAGGCCAGGCCCGTCCGGCGATCAAGACGCTGCTGGACGCGTTGTCGCGCGCCGACCGTCAAGGGCTGGTCAGCGCAGACTACGGCTACGACGCTATCGCGCGTCGCATAGAACGTGCCGAAGGCGGACCCGGTGCACTGGCCGCGGACCAGCTGGCTGAACTGGATATCCGTCTGAGCCGTGCCTTCGTCAACTACGCCGTCGATCTGCACAAAGGCCGTGTCGGCGAAGGCAATCTGCGCCCGCGCTGGTACGAGGACTTGCCGCCCGCGGATTACACGGGCGCACTCAACCGAGCCACCCGGGACGGCGATGTCGGCGCGGCACTGGACAAGCTGCGCCCACCGCACGATGGCTATACCCGTCTGGTCAAGGCATTGGCCGACTATCGTGCGATCGCCGATGCGGGCGGCTGGCCCATGGTGGAGGACGGGCCGCTGCTCGAGATTGGCATGCGCGACGCGCGTGTGCCCGCGCTTCGCAAGCGCCTGCAGGCCAGTGGCGACCTCGCGCCGGCCAGCGGCACGGGAGATCACGTCGAGGACGGGGTTGACGGGCTCGAAACCATGGACGACAGCGCCGCCGAGGGGACAAGCAATACGCGCTCGACGCGCTACGACGCCCGGCTGGCCGAGGCCGTCGAACGCTTCCAGCGTCGCCACGGGCTCAAGGTCGACGGCAAGGTCGGCCCCGGCACGCGGGCCGCGCTCAACGTGCCGGCAAGCCAGCGCGTACGTCAGATCACGATAAATCTTGAACGGTGGCGCTGGCTGCCCGCGGATCTGGGCGAACGCTACGTGATGGTCAATATTCCCGAATACCGCCTGCGTGCCTACGAAGGCGGCCGATCCACACTGGAGATGCGCGTCGTTGTGGGCGAATCCTACGATGACCGGGCCACGCCGGTGTTTTCGGACGCCATGGAATACGTGGTTTTTCGCCCCTACTGGAACGTACCGCCGGGCATCGCAGCGGACGAAATCGTGCCCGAGGCACGCGAGGATTCTGGTTATCTCGAGGCCAAGAACTACGAAATCGTGTCCCGATTCACGCCCGATGCCGAAATACTGCCGGCCACGCAGGAAAACATCGACAAGGTGGAGGCGGGTGATCTTTACGTGCGCCAGCGCGGCGGCAACCAGAATGCGCTCGGACTGGTCAAGTTCATGTTTCCGAACGAATACGCGGTCTATCTCCACGACAGCCCTGCTGAGCAGTTATTCACCCGGGCCGAGCGCGATTTCAGTCACGGCTGCGTGCGCGTGCAGTATCCGGATCAGCTGGCCGAATTCGTGCTTTCCCGTCAGGCCGATTGGGACAGCGCACGTATCCAAACCGCGCTTCACGAGGGCGAGCGTGAGCAGGTCATGCTCGACGGGGCCATCCCCGTCTATCTCGCGTATTGGACGGCCTTTGTCGATGATGCCGGTGTGAATTTCCGCGCCGACCTTTACGACAATGACGACCGCGTCGAAGCCGCGATGCGCCAAGTCAACAACGGCCCCACGGCCACCGCGGCCGGCTCGCGTTGAAGCGCTGGGCCACCATCGCGCTCCTGGGCGCCGCGCTCTGGCTGCCCGCCGTTCACAGCCGGCTGGCGCAGGCGGACACAAGCGTTACCGAATCCGGTTTCGCGGCCGGTTTGGCGCTCGCGATCGACGGCGAGCCGATGGCGCAGTCTCTTCGCGCGGCGTTCGTCAAGCCTGGCCAGGTGCTGGCGCTCTCCGCCGACAGCCTGTCCTTGGATGCCGATCTGACCTTGCAGACTTCCGGTGCCGGCGTGATCGAACAGGCTGCCGCCGCGCGTTGGCGTTGGCGCGCGCCGCGCGCGCCGGGTGCCTACCCGCTCGTCATCCATGACCGTGCTAACGGTCGCCATCGACGAATCAACATTTTCGTGCAGAAGCCGTTCGATTCGCGCCGCACCGAAATAGACGGCTATCGAATCGGGCACTACGAACCGCACGGGCTGCGCGGGGATGCCAACTCGGCACCGCCCGATGCACTGATCCAGGTCACGCCGGCCAATCGCGACATGGCGGTATCAGCGCATTTCACGCTCGGCCAGTTCCTGTGCCACCAGCAGCCCGACCACTGGCCGAAATACCTGCGTCTGCGCCCGCGCCTGTTGGAAAAACTCGAACACCTCCACGCCGCCCTGCGCGAGGCCGGCATCGCGCTCGACACGATTACGGTAATGAGCGGCTACCGCACACCCTGGTACAACGCGGATATTGGCAACACGACCGTTTATAGTCAGCACCTGTTCGGCAGTGCCGCCGACATCTTCGTGGATGCAGACGGCGACGGGCGCATGGATGACCTCAACGGCGATTCGGCGGTCGATACGGCAGATGCGCGCTGGCTCGCCGATCTCGTCGAGGCCGTGGTTGCCGAACAACCGTCGCTGGCCGGCGGGCTGAGCGCCTATCCCGCGAACGCCCACCACGGACCATTCGTGCATATCGACGTGCGCGGCGTTCGGGCGCGCTGGTAAACCCGGCGTCGCGGCGGCTATGCCCGCCCGAGGCCAGTGGATCACGCGGCGTTACGGCGACGCCTGTCCGGCCTCGGTGCCGTCGTCCGCGTCTGGCGTGTTCGGGGTGGCCGTCGCCGTGCTGCTGCCGGCCGCTTCGGAGGCGAGGTCGGCCAGCAGGTCGGCCAGTGCGTCGATATCGTCGTCGCGGCCGTCGATATCGAGGCGGGCCGCGATGAAGGACGGGTCGTTGTAATACACGGTGACGGCGCCGCTGCTGTCGGCCGAGACCAGCATCTTCTGCGGCAGGTCGACGCCGCTGGTCTGGCTGGCGCGCAGCAGCGCGCTGTCCTCTTCGGCGACGGTGAACAGCACCAGCGTGCTCGGGTCGAGCATGCGCCCGACCGAGTTCGCGCGCGTCTGCTGGTTCACGGTCGTGGGCGAGCCGAGCCTGTCGGAGCGCGCGTCGATGGCGGCCAGCAGCGCGTCGACGGTATCCGCGAAGCTATTGTCGCTGCTCACGCTTTCGATGCCCTCGCCTTCGCCGATGCCGCTGGCCGGGCCGGCGCCCGGGTCATCGCCGGTCGCGTCGCCCACCAGGGCTTCGAGATCCGCATCCAGGCCGTCGAGCGCGCCGGCCTCGGCGTCGTCCAGGTCGTAGCGAGCGTCGAGATAGGCCGCGTTCGTATAGGCCGCGGCCACGTCCGAATCGCTATCGCGATAGACCAATACTCGGGTCGGCAGATCGAGCCCGGCGCGCGGATCGGCGGCGATCAGCGGCGACGAGCGATTCGGGTCGTCGAACAGCACCGTCGTCGTCGGACGCAGGCTGCGGCCGGCTTGCTGCGCGTTCGCCTGATGGTCGACGGTTGCGATATTGCGATCGCTGGTGCGGCTGGTGATGGCGGCGAGGGTGGTATCGAAATCGCTGCTCGACACGGCCACGCTCAGGCCGGGCACATTGGTTTCGGTCGCGGGCGGCGTGTTGTCGCTGCCGCCGTCGTCTTCATCGTCATCGCCATCGACCAGATCGGTCCACTCGCAGGCCGCCAGGGCAAGCACGAGCAGACCCAGCATCAGGACCGTGAAAAAGCGGCGTTTACGGCTTGGGTGCGGTGACGGCATCACGATCGGCTCTCGTATCGGGCGCGTTGACCCGATCCTACTCGAAATGCTCGCGCCAGCGCTGCACGGCGACCTGCTCCTTGACCAGATCGAGGATTTCCACGACCGCGTCGCGCACCTCCGACGTCTGGCCGATGTCGTCCGCGAGCAGGCGCGAAATCACGCTGTCGGTGATGTTCTGCACCAGCGCATCGAAATCCGCGGAAGACAGGCCATTGACCGCCTCGTCGAGCACGTTGTTCACGGTGTCGGTGATCGCCTCGTCGAGCGCGCGCGACACGAAGCTGCCCAGCATCGGCACGCGTTCCAGATTCTGGAGTGCGGCATTGTTGTCCACACCGCGATTGACCACGTTGGCGACATAGGCCTGCAGTTCCTCGCGATTGGCCTGATAGGCGCTGGTGATGGCGTTCTCGATATGCGTGCTGGCTGCCTGCACGAGACGCTGCTGGCGCGGCTGGATCACTTCGCGCACGACACGGTGCGAAAGCTCCTGGCCGCCGCTCTGCAGCTCCTCCTGGGCCCCCGACAACACCTTGATCACGACCCGGTCGGAAATCTCTTCGACCACGATGTCGTAATAGACCATGGCGGTCTTGTAGACCGCCCAGTTGCGGATATCGATCACGCCCAGACGCTGCAGACGCATGGTGATGGTGATGACGCGCAGCACGCGCAGGAAACGAAACCCCGCCACCGGAATACAACCGAGCACGTCGTACCAGCGCGCGAACGGATAGAAATACCAGCGGTAGTAGCGCTTCTGGACGATCGCCAGCGCCCAGCCGGCCAGCACGTCGGTGACGAAGATCGCCACGAACACCAGGTCGATGGCCACGAAATTCTCGTGCACGTTCGACTCGTACCAGCCGTGGCCGGACGACCAGACGGATTCGAACACGTTCGCGAGCGGGCCGATCGCAAACAGCGCGTCGAATATGATCAACGCCAGATTCAGCGACACCAGCACGATGATCGCCAGATCCCAGACAAGAAACAGCCGCTCGCGCAGGGTGCGATCGCCCGAGACCAGATCGAACGGGCTGGCGCCGTGGTGGTATTCCTGGTTTTCGCTCATGACGCTCGTGCCTCCGTCTGCCCGGAAAACAGACTGACCGGCCGCAGCATCTCCTCGACCTCGGGCATGCGCTCGTCCATTTCCTGATACCCCCAACCCACCGACAGGTGCAGCGCACCCGGGCTCGGCACGATGTTCAGCGGCGACAAAGTGCGATTGAAACGCACCATGGTGTCGGCATACACCCGGTTGACGCGCATCTGCATCTGCACCGTCTGGGTGATTGGCCAGAGCCAGAAATTCTTGGCATCGACACGCGGGAAGAAGCAGTCGAAGGCCAGATAATAGGCATTGCGCGTAGCCGCGCGCCCGGCCGCGATGCCGCGCCAGGCTGCCCGCGCCGGCACGTTGTCGGCCACGCCGCCGTCGACGATCGCCGCCAGCTCGCGCGTCGCCATCAGTTCGGAGAATATCTCTCGAGTCACGCCCGCGCCCGGCCCCGGTTCGTACTGGAGAATGCTGGGCACCGCCGCCGAGAAACCGGCGGCGTCCACGGCATGCACCTGCCGGGTGTCGGTATCGCGGCCGAGCACGATGGGCTCCACCACGTCGGCGCTGAAGAACTGCAGCAGCCGCGTGAAACGCGCGGCCACCTGCATCCACATCGGCAGCCAGCGCTCGGCGCCCTGGCGGGGTGCGCGCACGTCGGACGGCAGACGCTCGTACGGGCGGCGCCGGATGCCCGCCACCACGAGATCGAGCGGAATTTCCATTTCGTCCAGACGCAGCGGCCGGCGCAGGTCCCCGGTCGACATGCGCTGGTGCAGCGCGCGCAGGTGCAGATGCAGCAGGCCGGGCAGACAGAACTCGCTGCGCCGGCGGGCGCCGGTGAAGATGTCGCCGTTCTTGAGCTTGCTGGCGAAGTCGAGATAGTCGTTGACGTCGCCGTGCCGGCGCTGGGCACGGAACAAGCCCAGGATTGCGCCGATGGAGTTGCCGACCATGTAGTCGGGAATCAGATTGGCCTCCATGAGCCGCGCGAACGCACCGGCATACACATAGCCGGCGCCGCCGCCGCCGCCGGCCACGATCACCAGCGCCCGTTTGCCGGCCTCGCGGTCGAGATCGTCGGCACCGAATTCGTCGCCGTGCAGCGCGAGCAGCTCGCGGCGCAGCTCGATACAGCGCCGGCGCGCATCCGGCACGGCCTCGAGACAGAAGCTCAGCTTCTGTTCCGCGGTCGCAGAGCCGCGCAGGCGGTCATAAAGATGTTCCAGCAGCCAGGCTCGCAGCGGCGCGATACGCGCGCCGTCCACCACGATTTCGTGGCGCGTGCCGCGCACGCGAAAGACATGCAGCTTCGCCAGGCCGAAGGCATACCGCAGGCATTCGTAGTCGGCCTGGGGCATGGCATTCGGCGCGGTCAGCCAGGCGCGCACCAGGGCGCGCTCCATGCGCTGGAGTTGCAGGCGTTCGCGCTCGTCGCGGTCGGCCCGAACGGGATCGCTCGCGCGCGCGCCCACGGTCGCCCCCTGTGACTGGGTCATGCGCTGTCCCCTAGACCAGAGCGCCGGCAGTATGCGCCGCGATCAGGAGCACGCGCCGCCGCTATATTCGGGGTCGCGCGGCCGGCTGCAAGAACGCAACCCGCCCGCGCGCTGCGCCTCGTTTGACACGATTCCGGGCCGCAACGCGGGGCCGTATGAAGCAGCAGCAGGCCCTGACGCCATGGCGCGCCTCCTGATTCGGGAACAATTCCGCCAGCATAACGCAGACGCCGGGGCCGCTGGCAGTCGAGCCAGCGCGCAGTCAGCCGTCTTCGGCCTCGAGACTGTCGGCGTATTCGGTGGCCAGCGGCGCCGCGTCAAGCCCCTGATCACGCAGATAGGCCACCAGCACATCGGTGCGACCGTGGGTCGCCAGCACCCGCCGCGCACCGGTCTGCTCGATGGTGCGAATCAGCCCCGGCCAATCGGCATGATCGGACAGCACGAAGCCGCGATCATAGCCGCGCCGGCGGCGATTGCCGCGAATGCGCATCCAGCCCGAAGCAAAGCCGGTCTCGTGGTGCTTGAAGCGACGCATCCAGCGCGAGCCGGCCGCCGACGGCGGCGCCATCACCAGCGACCCGGCGAAATCGGCCTTTCGATCCTGCGCGCTGACCGGTTCGGTGGCCAGCATGAGCACACCGGCCTGGCGATAGATCTCGATCAGCGGCACGAGCGCCCCGTGCAGATAGACGGTTTCGTCGGTGAAACGCGCGAGCTCGGCCAGCAGGCGCTGTGCCTTGCCCAGCGAGTAGGAAAACAGCACGCTCGTGCGCCCGGCGGCGGCGTTGGCCTGCCACCAGGCATGGATATCGGCCGCCACTTCGGCGGTGTCCGCCCAGCGATAGACCGGCAGCGCGAACGTGGCCTCGGTGATGAACGTATCGCAGGGCACGACTTCGAAATCCGCGCAGGTCGGATCGGCATCGCGCTTGTAGTCACCGGAGGCGACCCAGACTTCGCCGCCCACTTCGACACGGATCTGCGCCGAGCCGAGCACGTGACCGGCCGGGTGAAACGAAACCCGTGCATCGCCGAACGTGAGTGCCTCGCCGTAGTCCACCGGGTTGAGCGCGATCCGGCCGCCCAGGCGCTTGTAGAGAATCGGCGCGCTCTGCCGCGTCGCCCAATAGTGGCGATGCCCGCTGCGCGCGTGGTCGGCGTGGGCATGGGTGATCAGTGCGCGCTCGACCGGCCGCCACGGGTCGATATGAAAATCCCCGGCCGCGCAGTACAGACCCTTGTCGGTGAGTTCGATGACGGCAGCCATGGCGCTAGCGATCTCCGGTCAAACGTCGAGCGGCCGCTATCGCGCGAGCGCGGCCTCCAGCGGCCCCAGCCAGGGCGCGTACGCGCGCCAGCGTTCGACCGACGAACGGTATACGGGCTGACGAACCTGCCAGACGCTGGCGGTACGCACGTCGCGGCCGTGCTGATGAAAATCCAGGCAGCGATCGTCCCAGTCCAGACCCGTGAATCCGATCAACCGACGGCTCTGCGCTTCGGGGTCGGCGACCAGCGCCTCGTAGTCGACGGTGAGCATGGGCAGCGGCAGGTGGGCGGCCCAATGCGCCATCAACCGCTCGTGCTGCCGATAGACCTGGCCGACATGGCCCTGATCATAGGCGAAGCGCATGCCCTGGTTGAACAGCTGAAAATAACAGGACAGGCAGTTATCCATCGCCTCGCGCCGGCAATACACCACGCGGGCGTTCGGGAACAGGCGCGCGATCAGCCCCAGCCAGAGCATGTTGAACGGCATCTTGTCGGTCACCCGCGCCGCCTCGGGCGCGCGCGCCGCCAGGGCGCCGAGATAGCGCCCGGCAAGCGTGTCGGCCTGGGCGGGCGTCAGCCGGTCCATACATTCCGGATAGGGCCGATCGCTGCCGGTGATCGCCGGCAACTCGCGCACCATGCGGCGGATATCGTTCAGTTCGCCGGCGCCATGCGCCTGTGGATGACTGGCGACGATCTGCTCCACGAGGCTGGTGCCGGAGCGCGGCATGCCGACAATGAATATCGGCTGCGCGCTTTGCTGCTCCCAGCCCGATGCGTCACCCGCGCGCTCGGCGAAGAATCGGCTGTCGCACTGCGTGATAATGCGCTCGATACGATCGTCGAACACCTGCGGCGCAAAGCGATGGCGCTGTGCATGCAAACGGTTGCCCGCTTCGAAATGAGCGAATGCCGGGTCGGGTGCCTTGTTTGCGTCGTAATGATGACCAAGCGCGAAGTGCATATGACTGCGCACCGTATCGCCCACCGCGGCATCGGCCGCCTGCCGCTGCATGGCCGCGATCCGATCCGCGCTCATGGCATAACGGCGGTTGTTCATCAGCGCCGCGTATACCCAGCCCAGGCCCGGGTCGCGATCGAGAGCGTGCTCGAAATGCCGTGCTGCAGCCGCGAACTGGCCACGGCTCTGGCAGGCGCTGCCCAGGCCCGCGAGGGCCCGCGCGTGATCGGGCGCCTGCGCGACAACGGTCTCATAAAGCGCCGCGGCGCGATCGTGCGCCTCGATGCCGCCCCAGGCCGCGGCCAGCGCGCACTGCGTATCGGCATCGTCAGAAACGTGCGCCTGGGCGCGCGACAGCTGCGCAGCCGCACCGGCCGGATCGCCGCGCTCGTATATCAGGGCCGCGCTACGCAGGTAGGCATCGATATGGGCCGGGTGGCGTTCGACGACATCGGCGTAGACCGTCAGGGCATCGTCGCTGAAACCCGCGCCGGCCAGCGCATCGCCGAGGTCGAGGCCGTTGGCCGCGCGCTCGGGCTGAAGAGCGAACGCGCGCCGGTAGGCCGCGATCGCAGCGCGGGTGTCGCCGCTGACGCGCAACAATTCGGCCAGGCTGTGATGGTGCACCGGGTTGGCCGGCTGGTGTTCCGTGGCCCGGCGCAACAGCTTGATCGCGGCATCGGGCTGACGCCGCCGGTGGGCGATGAGCGCTCGCAGGCGCAATGCTTCGGCGTAATCCGGGTCGCGCCGCTTGATGCGCCGGTAGCAGGCGTCGGCGGCATCCAGCCGACCGGCCCGGTGCAACGCCACCGCCTCGGCGAGTGTCGTCGACGACCGGGATCCATCCCCGGATCGGGCGCGCGGTGATGCATGACGGCTCATGGCGCCATCCTAACGTGGGCGGCGCAGCGATCGCGCGTGTGCACACAACAAAGCCCCGGCGAACCGGGGCTTCGAGTCGCCCGGCGAAACGCCGGGCGAAGTCCTGCAGCGACGGCTACTAGAAGTTGTAGATCGTCGAGAACTGCACGTTCTGCGCGTCGGCATCGACGCCGTTCTGCTGCTCGTACTCGGCACGGTTGTACTCGATACCGAAGGTCAGCGGATCGACCGGCGTGTACAGCAGGTTGACGGCCAGAGTCGAAGACTCGTCATGCAGCTCATCCGTAGCGCCGACAAAGTCATCTGGGCTTTCGGAGAAGCCCTTGCCGTAGATGACATTGGTCGTCAGCGTCGGGGTGAGCTCCTGCGAAATCGTACCGATGAAGCCGTAGCGCTCGATGGCCTCGAGCTGGCCGTCGGTAGTCACGTATGCATCGGCGCCACCTGCGGGGGCATAAAAGTACTTGCCGATGCCTTCGCCGTAGACGCCCGAGACCATGATCGTTGTGCCGGTCGGCATCGTGAACGAGCCGCCTAGATCAAGACCGTAGCCCACCACGGAATCCTCATCAGAATCGCCAGTGCCGGTGACGTCATTTATATCGGCCTTCAAATAACGGCCGATGGCCGCTGCCTGGACACTCAGCGGGCCGCTCGAGCTCTGGAGACGAACGACCATGTCCGGAACGGTGTTCTCCGTGCCGGTGCCATCCTCGAGCCCGCGGAAATCCGGGTCGGCATCATCGCCGGCCAGAACCGTCCCACCACCCGGATTCTCAAGCGAGAAATCGACCGTCGTGTTCTCGCCCGCGTCCATGGTGTAGCGGACCTGTGCCTGGCGCTCGAACAGCTGCGCCTGCGGGCCGTAGAAGTTCAGCGTGGTGCCGTAGTTGAAGTCCGAGAAGGTGGACCAGTCGCGACCGATCAGCCAGTTGCCAAACGTCAGATAGGCACGACGCACACGCGGAGAAGGGGCGCTGTCGAACGACTCATCGTAGGGCTTGCCATAGAAGTCCATCTCGATATAACCGCCCAGATCGCCAAACTCAGTGGGAGTGGTGGTCGCGATCTTGAGACGGGTTTGCTTGACGGTAACGCCAAAATCGCCGTCACCGGGCGAGTCGGTGCCCTTGGCGTTGAGGGTGCCAATCGCATCAGACGGGCCCAGCAAGGCGTCGTGGTCGTCTTCGAAATCGTAGATAGCGTCGAACTTGAAGTAGCCGTTCACCTTGATGTTGGTGTCGCCGACCATGAAGCCTTCGCCGTCTTCCGACTTGGATACCAACTGGTCGTCGGAACGCGGCGACGACTGTTCCTGCGCCATTTGTTCCTGCTGCTGCTGCATCTCATCGAAGCGCTGCTGCATCTGCTGGATCTGGTCACGCAGATCCTGCATCTCTTCCTGCTGGCTCTGCGCCATGGCGGGCATTGCCGAGAACAGCAGCGGAACGGCGACTGCCGTACCGATCACGTTACGCACAGACGCGCGCACCTTGCCTGAATTGAACGGATGAGTCCCCATCGGTTTTCTCCCTGAAAAGCTTGTTCCCCACGGTTCGTGTCCCACCACGAACCGGCTATATAGACCGTACCCCACCGCGAGCGCGTACGCCACGGTCGGCCGGTTACCCGAGCCATAAGCTCGAAGACGAGTGTAAGGCAAACAACCTGCCAAAAGGGGCATTTACAGGCGAAAAATGACCTGATTTCTCACACAATCAGCGAATTTTGCTAAAAACAGGCCTCTGGCCAGGCTGCTGAATCCGTTGAAATATCGGACCCGCCAACGCTTGAGACTTTAGTCTCAGCCGATAGAAAAGCAGCTGACCAAGCCTGAAAGGCGCGTTTTTCGCCCGCGGGGATACAGTCACCGCAACGAACGCTACACTTGCCGCCATGAGCAAACGCCCCGACAAGCTGGTCATCGGCATCTCCTCGCGCGCGCTGTTCGATCTCGAGGAAAGCCACCGAGTATTCGAGACCGACGGCCGCGAGGCCTACTGCAATTACCAGATCCAGCACGAGGAAGACGTGCTGGAACCGGGCGTCGCCTTCGGGCTGGTACGCAAGCTGCTGTCGCTCAACGAGGCGGAAAGCGAACGCGTGGAAGTGATCCTGCTGTCGCGTAACAGCGCCGATACCGGTCTGCGCGTGTTCAACTCCATCGCCCACCACAAGCTGCCGATCACCCGCGCGGCCTTTACCAGCGGCAGTTCGCCGTATCGCTATGTGGGCGCCTTCGGCGCGGACCTGTTCCTGTCCGCCGATCCGGACGATGTGCGCGCCGCCCTCAAGGCCGGCTGTGCCGCAGCGACCATCGTGCCTGGCCATTCGCTGGCCGGTGCCGACGGCGCGCTCAAGATCGCCTTCGACGGCGACGCGGTGCTGTTCTCGGACGACGCCGAGCGCATCTTCAAGGAACAGGGCCTCGAGGCATTCGCGGCCAGCGAAGTCAGTTCGGCAGGCGAGCCGCTGCCGGGCGGCCCGTTCAAGGCATTTTTGGAAGCGCTGACGCGTATTCAGGCCGAGTTCGACCCGGCCGAATGCCCGATTCGCACGGCCCTGGTCACCTCACGCAGCGCACCCGCGCATGAGCGGGTGATCCGCACCCTGCGTGCGTGGCATATCCGGATCGACGAGGCGCTGTTTCTCGGCGGCATGACCAAGGCCGAGTTTCTGGAAGCCTTCGGTGCCGATATCTTCTTCGACGATCAGGCCACCCATATCGGCAAGGCCGCCGGCCGGATCGCCGCCGGCCACGTCCCGCACGGCGTGGCCAACGAGTAACCGCGTCGCGCGCGAGCGCTAGGGCCTGTTGCCGTTTCATGCGAGCGCCGCGTTGGAGACCGCAAATCGTGTTCTGCAAGGCGCGAGTCGCCGGTCGTGGCGTGCCACGATCAAGGCTCGCAACGCCGCAGAGCGCGATTTGCGG